>OCVV012824891.1_pt1 | contig 28242 bp, 38 predicted proteins | sample 1539721 | NCBI WGS metagenome assembly OCVV01 (sample SAMN02144230, study PRJEB22623) | gut metagenome | biome: sheep rumen | host: Ovis aries | place: New Zealand | reverse complement strand
GGATCGATGTAAAATCCGATCTTAATTGCGATTGCTTTTGAAAAACCGTTTTTCCATGTCGTATTCATAATAACCTCCTAGAATATTGACATGTTCCGATATTCGAAAACCTCTTTGACTTTTCAAAGTAAACCTCCTAAAAATTATTTTGGTGTGCGCGCTGGATGAAAGTCTCAAAAGAGGTACATAATAAAATTTATGCAAAGGATATTATAGCATAATTATCAAAAAAATGCAATTATAGTGTGCTTTTGCCAGGATTTATATGCTATAATGAAATTAAGGAAGAGATGTGATATGAGAAAAAAACTTATTAGTAAAACATATATGAGAGGAGTTTCTTCTTGGAATTTTGTTGTAACAAAAAATGAAGAAGAAAATTATTTTCTATGTATAAAACAAATTAATAAAATCGATAACCCTTTTGTAGTTGAACTTGAAGGAAGATCTACTACTTTTATTGATAATGGTTATTATATAGTTGAGTTTACTCCTCTAGATAAACTATATAATGGAAGAGCTTATTTAGATAAAGATAAAAACTTAATTGAATATTATTTTGATATAAGTGGTGGTAATGGGGAAGAAGAAAACATTCCTTATTATGATGATATGTATCTTGATCTTATGTATAAGCCTAATCTAGGAAATGCATTAGATATTTATGATGAGGATGAATTAGAAGAAGCTTTAAATCAAATATTAATAACCAAAGAAGAGTATGATAAAGCATATAAAGCTCTATATGAACTTATGGATGAAATTAAAGAAGGAAAGAATTTCTTTGTTAATTTAGATAAAAAAGAGTTTGTAAGTAGATTTTTTAAATAGAGGAGATAATATGAAAATATTAACATCTTATATTGAACCAGACTTAGATGGAGTATCATCTATGTATGCCTATTCTGAGCTTCTAAATAAGTTAGGTGAGAAAGTATATTACTTTATATGGAAAATGCCTAGAATCGAAGTGAGAATCGTATGCGATATGTTTGATATCAAGTTAGATCCGATTAAGAATATACCTAATGAAAAAAATACATTTGTACTTTTAGATTTTAATGGTTTTGATCAAGCTCATGAAAGTATTACCAAGGAAAGTGTAGTTGAAGTAGTAGACCATCATGGCCTTACAAAATCTATTCATGAATATACTAATGCTTCTAGAATTCAAATAGATAGAGTAGGAGCTAGTGCTACTATAATTGCAGAAAGATTTAAACTTTTAGGAATAACTCCATCTAGAGAAGCGGCTATATTACTTTATTATGGAATAGTTTCTAATAGTTGTAATTTTAAAGCTAATATAACAAATAGCAGAGATATAGAAATTGCTGATTGGCTAAAAAGTATTTGTAGTGATATTAGTGAAGAAAAAATTAAAGAGATTTTTATTAAAAAATCCATATTTGATGATAAAGATTTAAGACAAGAAATGGAATGCGAAAGACCGATGATCACTCATGATAAAAGAGTTCTTGTTGGCCAACTTGAAATATGTAATGTATTGGATTATTTAAAAGAAAAAGAAGATAAAATTATTAAAGTCTTAAATGAAGTAAACATAGAAAAAGAAACAGATTACTTGTTTTTAAACATGGTGGATATATTAAATGGCTTTTCTTTAATTTATTGTAATTTAGAACCAACCAAAAGATTAGTAGAAAAAGTTTTTAATTTAAAATTTAAAGGAAATATTGCTAAATGGGACTGTTTAGTACAAAGAAAAGAAATGACAAAGGCAATTAGAGATTATGAAGGAGATTTAGACTTTTAAAAAATAAAAAATATAAAAATATAAAAAAAGTAAAATAAAAAACAAAAAATAAAAGAATAAAAATAAGAATAAAAATAAAAATAAGAATAAAAATAAAAATAAATAATATTAAAACTTATATTTTAAACAATACAATAAGATATATAAATTAAAAAGGGCTTGGAACCGGAATTACCCGGTTTCCAAGCTCCTTTTTGAGGTTAATCGAAGAGTTCGTGGTAGAGAGTAGCTGTATATTCAGCATACTCCATCCGCTGTTCTATAGCTCCACTACATACTTCGTAGTTTGCACGCCACCTGTCGGCACTTGATGAGGCACTCGTGTCAATTCTACAATTTTCGATGGTATTGGAATAGTATCCAGCATCTGAACTGTGAAGAGCGGCACGAAGTTGCCAAACGAATAACTCGCATTTTTCGTCAAGGCTTAATCCAGAAAAATCCTGGAACCTGGAATAGTGCGATACGCCATTTTCCTCAAGATATTCCGAAATTCTAGGCCACCTGTCAGAATAGTCCCACTGGAATATTCCAAAGTGAGAACCATTATCAGCATCTAAAACGAATTTGCACTCGCTATAGACATTGCCAATAAGACCTGCGGCACCTTCAATGGTAAAACCTTCTTCAAGAGTAAGATACCTCATCCCGTACATGGCGAGAATCGGATCATAATCAGGAAGAAGCCCCATTTGATCGGCTATTTCTTGAGAATGCACAAATATATTGTCGTGAATTTGATTTTCTGCTTCAAGCTTTGCAAGCCTTTCGGCTTCAGCTTGAGCGGCAGCTTCTTCTTGTAATAATCTGTTTACTTCATCCATAACTACTTCAACTGCGATAGCTTGCGCTTCTACAATTGTTTCTGTTACAGGAGATTCTTGACTTTCTTCTACGCGGGGCGAAGAAATTTCATCTGATTGAATTGGTTCCCAAATAGATTCCATAGGAGTTTCAGAAGACTCAAGAGTCTCTGAATCCATAGCCATTACTACTTCCATATCTGTGGTACCGCCAATGCTTGTGAATCCCGAAAGACCTAAGGCAAAGGCAATAGCAAAGATAGCAACAACAGCTGTGGATTTTTTTGAGAAAATTTTCAAGATGAAATCAAGGATGTAAACAAATGGGCAAAGAAGATAAAATACGGCGAGTCTAGCACGCTTTTTTAACCGCCGAATACGAGCCTTTCTTTTACAAAGGTCATAATTTACGCATTCAGTGCAGTCAAAAGGGGCGTTGCAACGGGCTAACTTTCTCATGATCATTTCCTTTCTGTAGTACTTGCATATATTATCTATATGCTTCATGTGCGCATGTGCAAAAAACCTCATTCTTATTATACTATTTTTGGAATTATTTAGCAAATCAAAGTATTTGTAATCTTTATATAATTTGAAAAAACTTTAAAAATGTAGTATAATAATAGATGCCTAATTTTGGGCTACATAGAAAGGAGCATATGATGAAGTTAGAGCTTAGTTATGATGGAGTAGTATGTGTTGATGGAATACAATTGCCAGACAGCATCCGGATCATCGATCTCGAAGACTTGTTAGAAGAGGCAAACCTTATTCGGTCTGATTTTCGAAAGCAGTTGATTCACATCGATGTGCTGCCTAAGGTAACTGCTATTCAGGCAAGAAGGGAAGATATAGTCGGTATGAAAATCGGCGATAAAAAAATCTTTCATTCCAAAGACCCTGAAGTAGATATCAAGGTAATGAAACTCAGTAAGAATTTTGTGATTGCAATTCAGATAGCAGCCGAAGTGATCTATGTCCATGGCAAGGCGACTAACGTAACCAACAAGAGTGAAGAGGACCTTCTTTGTAATTAAATAATGTCTTCTTCCGGCTTGGGCCCTTGTGTCACAGAGTGACATAGGGGCTCCTTTCATTTATATGGAATAGAAAATGAATAAATACGATATAGACTTAAATAATAAAAATAATAACCAAAATAAAATAATTAATAAAAGACAATTCATTATTAACTAAATAATGAATTATATATAAAAGAAGAAGCCGTAAGATTTGCTCTTACGGCTTCTTTTTCAGCGCTCACTGTGTCTGGAAATGCATTCAGTGCCTTGTTTGCAATACATAGCATATTCACATGCATATGCATCTTCACACTTGTGCACTCCAAGATATAATACAAGCGTTGAGCTTTTTTGTTTTTGAGGTGCAGATTTATCTGCTGCGGTGTTTTTCTCTATGATGCTTTTCATTTGCGCAATCCTCCTAACTCATTAGCATTTTTCTATAATAACACTTTTTTAATTTTTGTGCAACTTTTTAATCTTTAAATATGATTATAAAAACAAAAACTGCCGGTAGTCACCGGCAGTTGCGGAATAAATCCGCCTACAGAAACATCGATTTGATTAGCAGTTTTACTTAATTAAACTTGCAAGAAAGCTAATCAAATTGAATTTACTATAGATTGAGACCATAATGAGTGAGACGGTACTCATTATCTTAATAAGGATGTCGAGAGACGGTCCTACTGTATCTTTAAGAGGATCGCCTACAGTGTCTCCAACCACGGCAGCAAGATGTTCTTCAGTTCCACGTGCACCCTGGGACTCAATATATTTCTTTGAGTTATCCCAAGCTCCACCTGCGTTTCCGCAATAAATAGCAAGCATTATTGCAGAAATAGTAGAACCGAATAAAAGTCCTGCGACGAAGTATGGTCCCATAACAAATCCGCCTATTACGGGAACCAATATGGAGATTAATGCTGGAGTTCGCATTTCTGCGAGTGCGCCTTGCGTTGCGATAGTGACACACTTTTCGTAATCGGGCTTTGCTGTGCCTTCAATCAACCCAACAATTTCCCGGAATTGCCTGCGTACCTCATCCACCATTTTTTTAGCAGAATTCGATACCGATTCAATTAATAACCCGGAGAAGTAGTAGGGAAGGGCCGCTCCAATAAGCATTCCTGCAAGAGTCATCGGATTGAGCAAATCCAATGAGACTTCAGCTTCTATTGGAGTAAAAGCGTACAGATAGGAAATCATCAATGCTACTGCTGCAAAAGCCGCTGATCCAATAGCGAAGCCTTTGCCCATAGCGGCAGTTGTATTTCCTACTGAGTCCAGCTTATCAGTAATTTTTCTAATATCTTCGCCAAGATTACACATTTCTGCGATTCCGCCAGCATTGTCACTAATCGGCCCGTAGGTATCTACAGAGACGGTTACAGTGACAAAAGACAACATTCCAACAGCTGCCATCGCAGCACCAAAAGTTCCGGATATTGAGTATGAAACTATTAGCGCTATAGCGAGGACGATAACAGAAAGGAGCGTGGATTTCATTCCGACTGACATACCTTGAGTTATCGTAATTGCAGGCCCCTCTTTCGAGAAGAGTGCAATTTTTTTGGTTGGAGCATAGTCGTAACTGGTGTAATACTCTGCTATCGCTCCGATAACAATACCGCTAACGATACCAGTTACTGCAGAAACATATGGAGATAATCCGCCGATCCTGAAGGGAAGGTCCCCGAAGGATTCACCTTTGAACAATACTATGGTTACAACAAGATTTAATACTGCTGTTAAGCCTGCAGAAATCCAGGTAGCCATATTCAGTTCACGATGAGGATCATCACCATCTTTCTTAGTAAAGATGTAGAACAGTCCGATAATGCAGGACAAAAGTCCGATGCCTACGAACAATACAGGATATAAGAAAAGCTTATTGAAAAGGGTAGAGCTGAATTCTTGTCCCAGAAAAGTATACTTACGGAACAAGAATATAATGAAAACGATTCCGCTTACGATAGCTCCCATATAGCTTTCCAATAAATCAGATCCTAATCCAGCAGTGTCACCTACGTTGTCCCCAACGCAGTCTGCGATTGTAGCAGGATTCCGATGATCATCCTCAGGGATGTTCACTTCGGTTTTTCCCACCAAGTCCGCACCCATATCAGCGGCTTTAGTATAAATTCCTCCACCAACACGATTGAACATTGCAATTATTGAACAACCAAGTGCATATGAGGAAAGAGTCATTGAAAATGGCTCAAACTCAATTCCACACCAGTTTGTTATAGATCCCAATGTTTCGAGCTGATACTTAAAAAGAAAATATACTGCAACAAGGCCGATAAGGGCGAATGCGCTTACAGACAGTCCCATTACAGAACCACCCCTAAGAGCATTTTTTAGTGTCTTACCCATGTTTTTTGTCTCGCGCGCTGTATTAGCTACACGTACATTAGCATAGGTAGCTGCTTTCATGCCTAAGAAACCAGTGAGGCCGCTCATGCTCGCACCAATTAAAAAGGCAACTCCTGCGGTGACTTCAATAAACAAACTAAGAATCAATGCAATTAATGCAACTACAAAGATTAGTACTTTGTATTCCTCCCGAAGAAAAGCGTTAGCTCCTATTCGGATGGATGCTGCAATCTCTTGCATATGGACAGTTCCCTCGGAAAGTTTTCTGACTTTCACGAGATTGTATCCAGCATAGATTGCCCCTCCGACTGCGATCGTTAAAACTAAAACAAAAATGCTCATGTTAGCCTCCTTATTTGAGTCCATCTTTGAGTCTGTCTTCGAATTCCGATTTTGCGTCTATTCTAGGGAAATGCCATGCTTTTCTTGTTGGATTAAAGCCTCCTTCCATCTTTATTGTGAGTAGCATTCTTCTTATTAGATGATATACTCTCACTTTATTCCTCAACAAGGGAAAGCAAAAGCTATTATAGCACTTTTGTGCGAAAATTCAATAGTTTTAACGATTTTTGACAATTGAAAGCATAAAAAAAGCCTGTACCGAAATTCATCGATACAAGCTTTTAAATAGCAATTACTCGGCTTTATAATATCTTGCCGTATATCCGGCAACACCAATGCGATATCTGATCCCGCTCTTGTGGAGCAAAGTATCAATAACATCAGTGTTGGCACTTGTAGGAACCTTGAAAAGCTCAGCTCCGACAGGTGCATTTTTGATACGTTCGAGTTCTTTTGCCTGGTCATCTACAGACAACCGGTTTGTCAAATTTGTGTTGTTTAATATCATGATGTATACCTCCAAAAATTTGTGTATAAATTATAACATATTTTGGTAAAAATAGCAAAAGAAGTACTTAAAGGGTGATCCCCTTTTAGCACTTCTTCGCCTTTCAGTTAGGATTGAATCTTAAATTCAACAACGACTTCTTCAGGAGTTACTCTTATTCCCGAGGGCCTTGGTAAATCACTAAGAGGAATGTCTTTTAATTCTTCTACGAGATAAAGACGCTTTTGAGCTTCATCAGTGAAGTACTCAATGTTTCTCATTGCCTCGTATATAGAATTGCCACCCTTAAAATTAGGGTTTAGGTCAAATTGAATGGTAACCCTAATGTGCTTCTTCTTGCGGGAAACATTAGGAAGATGCACATCCAAAACAAGCTTTTGACTAATTTTTGGACGAGAATCTTTATGCGGCTTGGCACTCTGGCGCGTGCATTCTGCAATTGCTTCAGAACAAAAATCGCGAATGGTTTTACCTTCACGCATTTTTGCTGCAGCAGATTTAAAAGCGTTTTTATTGTGATAACCAGACACAATATAACTTCTTTTCAGCACCGGAGGACTTGTGATACTCTTTCTGTAGAGATCATGAAGCTGCATCATGAAACCATCTTCAATAGAACACCTTTTAAGGACACCCTCTGAATTGAAATACAAGACCTGTCCTTGGAGAATCCGAATAGCATATCCCCGAAGATCTGTTGTATAGCCAGGACTGAACTTGTTACCCATATTACACCTCCTTCAAATACGTTGGAGGCACAAGGCCTCCAAGGGTTTAGCTCGTCGGCCTTTCGAATATGTAACAAAAGGTATTATAGCACAAATGCCTTGAAAAATAAAGCTATTCAAAGGTAATTGTAAAAAGATTCTCATTGGGTTAAAATAAAGAAAAGATTTTAAACAAATGAGGATTAATTAAATGAAAAAGGAAATAGAAAAGAAGAAAAGTGTAGGCTTTTGGATTTGGTGTTTTTTCGTATATTGTTTCATTGGATGGATATATGAAGTAATATGGGAATTCAAAGTTGGAAATGGATTTGTTAATAGAGGCTTTTTATATGGACCTTATTTGCCTATATATGGTTTTGGAATATTGATCATGCTATTTGTACTTCAAAAACCATTAAAAGATAAGATAAAACTTTTTAAGAAGATAAATATTACTCCTTTAATTGTATTCGTTAGTGTATTTGTTATTGGGTCATTTGTTGAATATATAACAAGTTTCGTAATGGAATTATTATTCCATAAAAGATGGTGGGATTATAGTTATGATTTGTTTAATATTAATGGTAGAGTTTCATTAAGAAATTCTCTATTACTAGCAATAGGTGGTACCTTATTAATATGTTTAGTCCAACCAATACTAGATAAAACTATTGGAAAATTATCTAAGAAAAAAGCAAATATATCTGGAGCTATTATTGCTACTATAATGGTTGTAGATTTAATTATTACTATAATAGGATATGTAAAATAATGATAAAAGTATTATTTGTATGTTTAGGAAATATTTGCAGGTCACCAATGGCTGAATTTATTTTCAAAGATATGGTGAAAAAATGTGGATTAGAAAAAGAATTTTTTATTGATTCAGCTGCTACTAGTTTTGAAGAAGTAGGAAATGGTTTATATTATGGAGCACAAGATAAGCTAAATGAAAAAGCAATTCCTTACACAAATCATAAGGCAAGAAGGATTACAGAAGAAGATTATAAAAAATTTGATTATATCCTAGGAATGGAAGAGCGAAATATTACTAATATTAAAAGAATTGTTGGGGAAGATGTTGATAACAAAATATATAGACTTTTAGATTTTTCAAACAATCCAAGAGATATCTCAGATCCATGGTATACTGGAAAATTTGAGGTTGCTTACAATGATATAGTAGAAGGATTAGAAGGCTTTTTAGAATTTATAAATAGTAAAAATAATACATAGGACAATAAGGAGAAATTAATGAGTAAAGAAGATGAGATAATTAATTTTTTGAGAGCAGAAGTAAATGACAATAATCAAAAAGTAATAATATCAGAGATTCTTAAAAGATTAGAGGTAAGTGGAGCAAATGCTACAGTGAAAGTATTTGACTATGGCAGCGGAGAAAAATTTACTAGACAAATGAAAATAGGGGCTACTAAGTTTGGAAGCTGGGGAATAGGAGGAATGGTTTCATCTGATAGTGAATATATATCAAGTAATATTATATTAAATGTTAGTGGAGGTATGTTTGGAGATATAGTAGATACTACTATGGGTGATTGCACAGATGCCTACGAAATGCTTATAGAAAAGCTAAAAAAGCTTGAAAAACCAACATTTGAAGATGTTATGAAAGCAGTTTATGAAACAACGGCAGAATATTTTGGTGGAGTAGAAACAGTTGATCCTGCTGAAAGAGAAGCTTATTATGCTGAGCTGGGAGATAAAGAAGAAATAGGAAAAGTGTCTGAATTAAAAGGAAAGAACCTTGCTGCTTGTGTAGAAAGAGCTGCTTTATCACAAAATCTTTTAAAATTTTTGGGATTTGAAGCGATTATAAAACAATCTCAAATCGATAATGATAATAAGCATGAATTACATGCATACAATTTAGTAGCATATAATGGAAAATACTATATATTTGATGCAACTATTCCAAGATGTGAAGAGAAAGGAGAAGTAACTCCTATCATAACAGAAATTCCAAAAGAGGTGTTTGATACATTATCACATCCACAAAATGGGGATGATGTATCAGTTAAAACAGAGTATGATTCAGTTAGAGGTCATAGAAAAATACATTATAATTCTTGGAGTAAAAAGGTCTATGATGCTACCACCAAAGCTAAGGAAGCCCCTGATGATCATGATATAGAATAATAGAAGAGGATAAAGTATATGAAAATCAAGTGTGAGTATTGTAAATCATATATTAATGATTATGATGAAAAATGTCCAAATTGTGGGGCTCCAAATGAGCATTTAGTCAGGAAAGCAATAGGAACACCTAAAACTATTGAAGAGCTAAAAGAATGGTATAAGCAAAAGAATTTACCACCTGAGGAGACTACTAGGTTTTTTATTGGTACAGATTATAAAAAGCCAAGAGCTTTTGGTATTTATAAAGATGAAGAAACCGGAAACTTTGTAGTTTACAAAAATAAAGATAATGGCCAAAGAGCTATTAGATATGAAGGTAAAGATGAGGCTTATGCCGTTAATGAACTTTATTTAAAATTAAAAGAAGAAATAGTAAACCAGAAAACTAGAAATCTTAATAGAAAGCAAGCAAGTAAATATAGTGGGTCTCAGCGCAGAAGACATATGACACTTTCAGAAATAATAATTATAATTAGCATTATTATTCTGATGTTAGGATTGTTCTTTTTCGCTGTTAAGGGGTCACGCTCTAGAGGATATTATAACTATGATGACACATATTATTATTACCAAGGTGGAGACTGGTATATCTATAATAGTGGCTGGGAAAGAGCTTCAGATGTACCGGACGAGTTAGAAGACAATAGTAAAGATTATTATTCATCATATTCATATGATAGCGATTATGATGTTAGTGATTTTTCAGATACTAGTTACTATTATGAACCAAGTAGCTCTAGTTCAGATGATTGGGATTCTGGTAGCAGTTGGGATTCAAGTGATAGTTGGGACTCTGGAGGATCTGATTGGAGTAGTGACTGGTAATATAGAAGAGAGGAAAATAAAATGGCAAATATTATAGAAATGGAAGAGTCTTTTGTAATAGAAGATGATTTCAAAAGTATACTAGAGAAAATAGAAAAAGAAAAATTTAAATTTGTTGATGAAAATGTTGAAGAAGATACTTATTATACTGATCCAGAAGAAATTTTTATTAGAGATAGAATTTGTTTGAGGACTAGAAAGACAAATGAAGAAGGATTGGAATTAACTTATAAACCAAAAACTGATAATAGAACTGAACAATATGGAAAAAAAGAAAGCAATGTTCAAGTTAGAGTTTCAGATTATAAGGACTTACAATATATTATTAATGAACTTGGATATAAAGAATATGTATCTTTTAAAAAACATAGAAAAACATATACTAAAACCATTAAAGGCATTGTTCACAATATAATGTTGGATACAATTGATGGTGTTGGAAAATATGTTGAATTAGAAATAATTGTTCATACTAAAGAAGAACAAGAAAATAATAGAAGTGAATTAGATGACTTTGTAAAAAGAATGGGTTGTTTAGGACTTAAAGAAAAAGATAGACCATATAGAGATATAGTAAAAGCTAAAATGGGATAAAAATAAGAGTGCCAGGATTTCTATCCTGGCACTCTTTCACGCTATTCAATTGTTAGCTGACCTTGATGTAATGGATCATGCCATCGATTTCTTTCTTTTCATAGCTTACATTAGCAAATGATAAGATGGAAACAACCCAATCATCAATTTCCCAGCTTTCCATAGTGAAAAGAGATTCACCAACTGCGGTCCGGCTCACCCGGTCGATTTCTTGATCGATAACCTCATCCGAGAAGTACGTATTCAAATACTCCCTCGATCTTACCATATGTAAGACTCCTTCCATAGATGTGATTTGATTATTATAGCATAAAATGTATATATTGTCTATTTTACAAAAGAATTAGTTGACATAACAACGAAGATATGTTATAATAAAACTTGTAAGGGAGTAATAAGCATAAATAATATTATGGAACATTGATCAACAATCTGGCGTTTTAGACGTCTGGTCATGTTTTAAATTATGAGACTTATTTAGTTAAGCTAAATGGGTCATTTTTTATGCTCTTTGCCCACGAAAAGAGATTATAAATACCTGAAAAAGGGGACTTATTTAGCAAACACTAAATAAGTCTCCTTTTTTACACCCTTATTCCATTGAATGAAAAGGGAGGTATTTAAAATGATGGAGAAATATTTTAGACCAATTAATGCGGACGAATACGTAAGACAAGGAATCGTAGAAGGAAAATTTATACCAGAAGAAGTAAGAAAAACAGCTAGAATTAAAGCAAGAAGAGGTACAGAGGGAGAAAAGATTGTTACTATTTTACCAAGTGGCTTAAAAGAAATAGCAGGAGTGGTAAAGGTTGATCCTAAAACAGGAAGAACTGGCTGGGTTGTAACAAATCCTGCAGGCGAACAATATATTATAGAGGATTCAGACTTTGAAGCTTTATATATGGAAGATCAAGAACATCCTGGAGAATTCAAAAAGAAAGTTCCATTCTTGGCTGTTCAAATTAATGAAAATGTTGCTTTCACAAACAAATATAACGAAGAAATGAAAATCGAAGCTGGAGGATACTTAGTATTCCATGATGATGCAAGAGGACTATTAGGAAAAGGAACATATGGAATTGCTCAAGAAGCTTGGGGAGCATATGAAAAAACTGGACTTAGTAGAAAAGAAGCTTTAAAGAAAGCAATAAGAGTATATGGAATTACTAGAGAAGAAATGGAAGCAGCAAGAGCAGGACAATCTCAAGTAGATGGACAAGGTACACCAGACAAAGATCCACAAGATCTAGATGATTAATTAAATAATTTTAATACAAGCAAATACGAGAAAGAGTCCACCGATAATTTCGGTGGACTTTTTATATTATAATTTTATTAAACTATATTGTATTATATTAAATTAAAAGAAATAAAAATAAAAATAAAAATAAAAATAAAAATAACTTAACTAATCATTATCATTATACTTATCTTTCGTCTCTATCTAAATCATTTTCAACTTTTTTTATTTGTTTTTGTTCTTTTTTATCAAATAATATACTTCTTAAATCTTTATAATGACCATATTTAAATTGAGTTGTCTTTCTTTTATTATCAAACATTTCTTCTAAAATGCTATATGCTTCTTCTGGGTCAATATGTGATTCAGCACAAAATTCATTAAAATATTCTTTAGCATAAGTTTCTCTTTTTTCTTTATCATCTAAATCATGAAAAGCTCTCCTTGCATCAAATAATCTTGTTTCTACTAATAATCTTTGTTCATCAGTCATTTTAGTTCTCCTTTGAACTAATTATATACTGGAAAAGATGATTTGAAAATACTTTAATAATAAAATATAATACGAAAAAATATAAAAAAAAATTAAGAAAACATAAAATAATAAAAGTAAAACAATAAAACAATAACGCAATAAGAATAAAATATTAAACTAGTAGGAGAAATTAAATGGAGAAGAAAAAGTATAAAGTTGGAATGTATGGGGGAAAGTTTATGCCATTTCATAAAGGACACTTACATTGTGTAGAAGTGGCAAGTTCTATGTGTGACAAGCTATATGTAATTTTATTTCATGGTAGTGATCAAGAAATAGAAATACTTAAGACTAGAAAAGAAGAATGGCTTACAGTTAAGTCTAGAGAAGAACATATGAAAAAAGCATGCGAAAAATTTAAAAATGTAGTAGTAACTTCAATAGATGTTACTGGATGTAAGAATGAAGATGGGAGTGAAAATTGGGATAAAGAAACAAAGCTTGTGCTAGATGTTTGTGGTCATTTAGATGCTGTTTTTGGTAGTGAAGTTGAGTATAGTGATTATTATTCTAGAGCTTATCCTGATGCTGTTTATGAGATTATAGATGTTGATAGAAATGCTTGTCCTATTAGTGGAACTAAGATTAGAGAGATGAAAGATGATGAAGAAAGAAAAAAATGGATTGTTTAAAATTTTTATTTACAATCGTTTTTTTTATTGATATATTCCAAATGAATTTACAAGAAATAAAAAATAATAAAAGTTTTAGGAGGAAATACTATGAAATTAATTGATCCAGTGGTTTTCGTTCAGGATTATGATGGAATTCAAATTATGAAAAACATTGAAAGAGCATGTAGAGTTTGCTACAGATCAGAAGGAAATATTACAGAAGATAGTTATAAAAAACTTTTAAAAAATTGTATAAATAGAGGACATGAATCAGTTTTAGAACATGAAAAAATATCAGTAAGAATTATAGCCGATATTGGAACTTATAAAGATTTGACTAGACATAGACATGCTTCTTTCTCTGTTGAGAGTACTAGATATTGTAATTATGGAAAAGATAAATTTGGAAATGAAATAAAATTTATTAAACCATGCCATATAGAGGAAGAAACAGAGCTTTATAAAATATGGGAGAAGAGTTTAAAAGATATTGAAAAGGCATATGTAAAAATGTCAGATATGGGAGCTCTTCCTGATCAATTGAGAATGATTCTTCCACATAGTACAGCAGCAGAATATGCTATGACAGCTAATATTCGTGAATGGAAGCATATATTGAGCTTAAGAACTGCAAAGATGACACATCCATCAATAAGACAAATTCTTATACCACTTCTTTTGAAATTTAAAGAAGATATGCCTGAAATATTTGATTCAGTAGAGTATGATGAAGAATTTCCAAAAGAAAAATATGCTAAGTTATATTTGATGAGTGAAGAGGATCAATAATTATTTAATATTAGGAGAAATCATGAAAGAAAGAGAAGTAAAGCCTTATTCAATTTGGAGACATTTTAAAGGAAATACTGCAGTTGTAATTACTATTGCTACACATAGTGAAACTGGAGAAAAAATGGTTATCTATAGTTGTGTTGGAAATAAAGGAAACACTAACCATAAAGATGGAATATATGCAAGACCATTAGATATGTTTCTATCAGAAGTTGATCATGAAAAATATCCAAATGTAAAACAAAAATATCGTTTTGAAGAAATAAAAGATTAATAAAAAGCACCTGATGAAGGTGCTTTTTTAGATAACTATATTAGTGAATATTTAATAGTTTTGAAAATGTTTTGCAATACTAGTTTGCTATAATTATTGAATAATAAATAATTATGGATTATTTATAAAAAAGAATACTGCTTTTTATTAGATAGGAGTTATCATGATTGAATCTAATAGCGAAGAAATAAAAATATATTCCAATTTTAATAATAGTAAATCTATTAGAGCATTTACATGTGCTTCTGTTTTAAGTTTTGTTTTCTTTATCGCATCAATAGTATTAATGGGATTAACAATATTTGCAATAATGTATATTCTATTATTATTACTTTTGTTAGCGGTAATTTTTGTTTTAAAGAAAAATGAAAAAGAACCAAAATTAAGTGCAAAGATTACCAAAGATAGAATTGAAATGTATAAAGGAGTAGACGTTATTAAATATAATTTTGATGACGTGGTTTCTGTTACATATGATACTTTAAGTTCATCTAATTATAATGAGATTTTTATTAATTATATAGATCCTAAGAATGGAAAGAAAAAGACTCAATTCTTTATTTTAAGAGGAATGAGAAATAATGAGTTTTGCAATATTTGTAATACTATTATTGAAAAGAAGAAAAAAGGTGTTCCTATAGATTCTTTAAAAATTGAAAAAGAAGATAAAGATGTTACTAATGAAAATAATAATGCTAATCAAAAGTTAAGTGATTTAGATGATGATATATATTGTTATATAGGAAATGAAGTACAATCAGAGATCTTTAATGGTAAAAGAGTACTAAATAGAGCACCTATTAATGTTGCAATTTTAATGAATAAAAACCAAAAGATTTTTAAATATATCTATAAGAAAAAAGATAATTTGATATTAAATAATTGTTATAGAATCATAAAAAGCAAGATGAAAAGCACAAGATTAGAAGAAGTTAAAGATGCTAAAATGGATTCTTCAGCAATAATTGAATATAAATCGAAATTAGAGAATGTTGATAGAATTATAGATGATAAAGAATGTATTGAGGAATCTAATAAGATTTATTATAGGATGGAGCTTATTAGAGCTATATTGGATTATGTAATAATTATAGGTTTTGTTCTTCATTTAATTCTTTTTGCAATAATAAGAAAATATTTATTATCTTCTATGATATTTGGGATTCCTATTATAGTGATAGTTATAATTAGTGGAATTATTTTGGTAATTCATAATAAAAAAATTCTAAACATAGAAATTAAAGCTATTGATAAAAAATAATAGTACTTTATAAAGAAGGAGAAATAAAAAATTGGATAATATACCAAATAATAATTTGAATCAAAATATAGGTAATAATAAGAACGCTAATCAAGTTCAAAATCAATATCAAAATGGATATATAAACTATCAACAGCAAATACAACATCAATATTCAAATGGAAACATGAACAATCAAGGTCAAGTATCAAATCAATATCAAAATGTTAATATAAATAATCAAGGACAGATTCCTAATCAAAATCAAAATTACGATATGAATTATCAAAATCAAGAGTATCAAAATCCAAAATCTAAAAAAGCTGGAACTATTGCTGCTATAATTATAGGATCTGTGGTATTAACACTTGTATCAATTGCTATAGCAATGATAATTATTCAAGAGGAATCTACTATATCTAAAAAGCCAATAATATATTTGTATCCAGAAGAACAAACTGAAATTACAGTAAAACTTGGAAAACCAGAAAATGTTACTTGTTCGTATCCTAAATACGATGACGGATGGACTGTAACAGCAAATCCAGATGGAACTTTAATTGATAAAGATACTAATAGAAAATTATATTCATTATATTGGGAAGGTGATTATACAACGCCAATACCAATGGATGAAGGATTTGTTGTAAAAGGTGAAGATAGTAGTAAATTCTTAGAAGAAAAACTTGCAATTCTAGGACTAAATGAAAGAGAAGCGGAAGAATTCATTGTTTATTGGTTACCAGTATTAGAGAAGAATGAATATAATTATATTAGATTTGCTAGTGTAGAAGAAATAAATGAAAGCATGCCTTTAGAATTCTCAACTCAACCAGATTCAGTAATAAGAGTATTAATGCAATTTAAAGAAGTAGATAAAGATTATAAAGTAAAAGAACAAGTATTAGAGACACCAGAAAGAAAAGGCTTTGTAGTAGTTGAATGGGGCGGAACAGAAATTAAATAAAGGAGATTTTTAAATGGTACCAACTGTTTCTGAGCAAAGCATAGAAGAAAAAATAGAAAAGAAAAATAAAATTCGAATAGTAATATGCATTATTGGAATAATAATGGCGAATATTGAATTAATCTTTTTTTTGATTACAGATTTTGATGCATATTCTTTGCTGTGTTTAATACCAATATTATTTTTTGATACAGTGCTTATATTAATAACATTGAATAAATTAAAAGTAATTACTATAGTTTTAAATATAGCTATAATTCTTGTGTTTATAATACCAGTTGGCCTTTTTGTAGCTAATGAATTATTTCATATAGGTTACCATCCTAGTATTGTAATGATTGATACACAGACAGCCAAGGTACATAATAATAAGTTTGAAAATTATTTTGGATCAGATGTAACAATGACTGTAGCAAAAGAATTATTATCTGAAATAAAAATAAATAACTTAACTTCACAAAGAAATGACGAACAAGCAATTGTGGGGGTATGTTTCATATCAAAATATGCAAAACAAGATGATGCTCATGCAATTTATAATTTAGATATTAATCCTAAGGATTTTAATAAAAAAGATTCTTATGAGTTAATGTTTACAGCGAATGTAGAAACTATTACAGATCTTCTAGAAAAAGGAACATCATATACAATAAATGTACCAAACACTAAAGCTTTTACAAACGACCAAGAAAAAACTGGATTTGAGAGTGATAATGGTGGATTCGATTCTTTAGTAACAGGAGAATCAGGAGGCTATTATTCAAGCGGATTTATTAGATTAATATATATAATTGATAATCGTAATAGACATAGTAGTACAACCAATAACTATAATCAGACATATAAACAATATCCAAATGCTAATATAATTATAAATCAAAATATTAGTAGAAATACTGATTATTAATTGCTAGGAAAATATGCCATTAGAATTTTCAATCAGGCCAGATACAGTAATAAGAGTATTAATGCAATTTAAAGAAGTAGATAAAGATTATAAAGTAAAAGAACAAAAGTTAGAGACACCCGAAAGAAAAGGCTTTGTAGTAGTTGAATGGGGCGGAACAGAGATTAAATAAAGGAGAAAAATAGAAGTGATAGATGTAGTATTAGCGAGTATTTTAAACACTTTTTTGATAGAAGTATATACAGGTTCATTGATATTATTGATTATTCTAATTATTCTTAGAGTAAATAAAAATAAAGAAAAATTCAATAAGATACATACTCAATTTGCACTATATATTATAGGCATAATAGTAGCTAATATTCAAATAATTATTTTATTTTCTAATACGTTTTTTGGATTATTTCAATTAATACCAATAGTACTTTTTACTACAGCTTGGGTTTTATTAGTTAAAAATAAGGATGAAAAGTATACAAAAAAGATAACTATAATTCAAAGAATAGCAGTTATTTTGATTATAATAATACCTTTTGCAGTTGTGATTCCAAATGAAATATATGACTATCATCATCCTAAAAAGTGTTATTCATTTGCATATCGAGAGGCTCTAGAGCATAATTCCTCTTTTGAAAGTTATTTTGGAACAGAAGATACATTAACAGAAGTAAAAAATTTATTATCAGAAATAAGAATAAATAATTCTTTTTCTGTTAGAAATGAGGAAGCATGTGTTATAGGAGTATGTTTTATATCAAAAAATACTGTAACAAGGAAGCCAGGAATTTATAAAGATTATATTAATCCAAATGATATTACTGAAGATACATTTAATTCCTACATGTTTACTACAGATACGCAAGCCATAACCCAAGAATTAACTTCAGGAACATCATACACAGTTGGTGTTGCAAATACTAATGATTTTACTAAAGATCAAGAAGGACTTTCAGGATTTGAATCAGATGATGGATCAGATCCATTAGGAAAAGATCAAACAGGGGAAACTGGAGGCTACTATTCAAGTAGATATATAAGATTAATCTATATTGTTGATAACGCTAATAAAAACTAAATAAAGAGGAATGTATAAATGAATAATATAAATAATAATTATGTACCCAATAATAATATCAACCAGAATCCAAATCAAAATGACGAAGATGAAAAGAAAAAAACAAATAAACAAGTTGCTATAATCATTATAATTGTGACTTTAGCAACGTTGGGAAGTGTTTTTTTTGGTTTTGTACTACTAGGACGAAGTACTGTATCTAAAGCTGCAAAACCAATAATATATTTGTATCCAGAAGAGCAAACAGAAGTAACCGTTACTTTAGGTAAGCCAGATAATGTTACATGTTCATATCCAAAATATGATGATGGATGGACTGTAACAGCAAATCCTGATGGAAAATTAATAGATAAAGATACTAATAGAGAATTATATTCTTTGTATTGGGAAGGAGAATATTCAACACCAATAAATACAAATGAAGGATTTGTTGTAAAAGGTGAAGATAGTAGTAAATTTTTAGAGGAAAAACTTGCAATTCTTGGGCTAAATGAAAGAGAAGCAGAAGAATTTATTATTTATTGGTTACCACAATTAGAAGAAAATGAATATAATTTTATAAGATTTGCTAGCATGGAAGAGATTGATGAAAGCATGCCTTTAGAATTCTCAGTTAAGCCAGATACAGTAATAAGAGTATTAATGCAATTTAAAGAAGTAGATAAAGATTATAAAGTAAAAGAACAAAAGATAGAGACACCAGAAAGAAAAGGCTTTGTAGTAGTTGAATGGGGCGGAACAGAGATTAAATAAAGGAGGGCAATGAATGTTTTTAGATTTTTTGATAAGCTATATTGGATATTTAGCTTTTGGTTTGTTTTTTGCACTTCCTGTAATTTTTATAATACTTTGTATTTTAGATGTATATTATAAATATAGAATAAAACATTTAAAAGATAAGATGATATTTGACAAAATAATGGAAAAAAAAAAACATTGTACAGCATGCACTTAGCGTAGTTGGAATATTAGAAGCTAATGCATTGATAATATATTTGGCAAGGTCTCATGGCAGCTTCGGCTTTCCTCTTATAATTCCTATTGTTTTATTCACTATTTCGCAAATAATGATAGTGAAAAAAGACTATAATGTTTATTTGAAAAAAATAGATATAATTCAATTAATTGCTATTATTCTTTTGATTGTTATAGGTTTGACTTTCGTAATATTAGGTTGTGAACTAAGTTGGGATAATAATGGACATACTATATCATATCTAGACGGACAGGAGGCAAAGGCTCATAATAGTGCTTTTGAAAGCTACTTTGGCACAGATGTAACAGCAAACGAAGTAAAAAACTTATTGTATGAAATAAGGATAAATAATTTGACAGCGAGAAGAAGTGAAGAATCAGAAATTATAGGAGTATGTTATATATCAAAAAATGTTACAGATGATAATTCCCATGGAATATATAAATTAGACCTTGATCCAGCACAAATGAGCAAAAAAGATTTATATGAAATACGATTTACTTCAGAAGTAGAAACTATAGTAAATTGTTTAAAACCAGGAACATCATATACAGTAAATGTACCGAATACTAAAGCTTTTATACATGATCAAGAGGGAAAAACAGGATTTGAAAGTGATGATGGAGGTACTAATACCTTAGTAAAAGGAGAATCAGGAGGATATTATTCAAGCGGTTATATAAGACTGATATATATAATTGACAATAATAACAGAATTAGTAGTTATAAACCAAACAATAACTATAATCAGACCCAAATGCAAAATCGTACTGAAAATTTATACAATCAAAACTCAAGTAGAGAAACTAATTACTAAAAAGCTTAAATTACTTGAAAAAGCTGAAAAAAGTAGTACAATATATATTAAACTAATTAGAGAGACTTATAAAGGAGTTAATATATGTCTAAATATAATATAAGAGCTATAAAGAAAGAACTAATGAATTATTATGGTACTGCTATGACTTCAGGAATACCAATGGCTATGATGGATTTAGGAAAACTAGAGCATTTATCTGATGATGAGTTAGTTGAACTTGCAAGACAAAATGGAATAGATATTGAAGAATACAATCTTGATGATTATGAGAGGTAATAAAATGGAGCAAGAATTAAAAGAAGAAATTGAACAAATAAAACAAAGAAACAAAAGGGTAGAAAGAGATAAAGCTTGGGAAACAAGTTGGACAAGAAGAATATGTATAATGATTTTAACTTACATAGTAGTTGTTCTATATTCTTTTTCTATTTCGAAAATAAGCAATATTTGGCTTAGTTCTTTAGTTCCTGTAATAGGATTTACTCTTTCTACATTATCTTTAAATGTTGTAAGAAGGATATGGGAAAAGAAACAAAAATAGTTTATTAAATAATAATATAAATAAAACAAAAAACGTTAAAAACAAAAAATAACTGGGTGATACTTCAATTACGAAGTACCACCCAGCTTTTGCTTTAATTGGCCCTAATGATTTCCATAGGGTGACACAAAAAGTCTTCAAAGAATAACTCATCGCCATGCTTTCCATAAGGATTAAACAACCAAACCATTCCTTTTGACAAACAATAATAATCAAAGGGAATGTCGAAGTACTTGCCTTCGCCGTTACGCTTTACGGATTCAACAGGATCTGCAATGTACTTATCGCCATCTTTTGTGTAGCAAACACTTACATGCATATCTGTCTGCTCACCTGTTACAGGATCATCCTCGAAAGTAATTGCGATAAAGCAAGGAACTTCCAGCTTACGCAATTTATAGAAAAGAGCCATTCCATAGTGCAAGCAGCAACCGAAGTGATTGGTCTCCAGAAAGTAGGACTCAGCCTCAGGCATATCCCTGGCTAATACTTTCAGAGCTTTCATTTCAGTGTTGTGCCAATCAGCACCATCTGGATCATACCGATTTCCTGTAATTACTTCCATGTAGCTTTTTTCAATGATGTTCATAAATTACCTCCCAATATGTATAATGAACGAACAGTTACTTTGTCTATAGATACGGTTGGAACGCAGGATAGAGTTATTCTTTTTTCAAAAAGCAGTAAATATATTATAGCATGTATTATGTAAATAGGCAAACGAAAGTCGCAAATAATCTGGACTTTTTAACTATAGATGGTTTGACTAGTAGACATAAAAGTGGTATAATAATCCTTGCAACAATTTGAACTACTATCTCTTTAACGTGTTAACAAGCATAAAAATGGTCTACGAAATGGAGGTAGAATATGCAGAAGACATGCTTTGAAAAGTATCTATTAGACTCATTCTACAAGGTGTATCAGTATGAAGGGAAGGCGATGGAACCCCGGGAAGTAATGAAAGTTTTCTTTCCGGAGAAGGTTGCAACTGTCACAGAAGAACTGGAACTTCAGAAAGATCGGAAGAACGCTATTGTTCTTGTAGGACCCTCTTGCAGTGGTAAAACCACCTTCGCAAAGAAATTTGTTGAAGAGCATGAGGAATTTGTCCTTGTATCCATTGACAAGTGTGCAGCAGAAGATATTAAGGAACTCGACCAGTATACGCTCATTGAGATGGCTTTCGGGTTGTCTGAAATCTCTACTGATGATCTTGGAAATCGGAGATTTGGGCAGATGCTCGAGGCAGGGTACAAGAATATCATCATTGATGGAAGTTGGATGCATGTTAATTCAAGAGGAGCTCTTTTTAAGACCCTCGATGACATGAATTACCATACTATCATCTTTTTGATATTGCCCGACCATAAGAGCTACCAGGAAAAAGTGGAATCACGTGTGTACGAGATTATTGCTGCAGAAAAGCTGGGCCTTGATCTTAGTATGGGCCTTGATGGTTTTGACTTTGTCAAAAGATATGCAGATATTCTCGGATGCACAGTAGAGGAAGTTAAGCAGTTGTTCAAACATTCTGATAAGTACATGGAAGTATTCATTAGAGAGAATTTTTTGTTGGATGATGAAGTCGCTCAGGCCAACTTTGAAGGCCAAATTCCAACTGGAATCATTCTTCTCGGCGCGGATGAGTTAATTAACATGGATATTTAATGAGCAAAGGGCCCTGGTGTCGGTAATTCGACATCCAGGGCTCCTTCTTTATTATAATTGATTTCTTATGTAAACAGTGCTATAATGATTCTTACATTCGTGTATGTGCGAATACAAATAAAACATACAATTTGTACTTCGACTCTAATATATTTAGGAGGATTTGCTATGGCCTATATTGATAGGGAAACATTCAAGCCTTTTTCGGACATCTCAGTGTCCAAAGTCGAACAACGGTCGTTTGATTGTGATGACCTGATAGCCCCAGTTATTTCTATTCTGAATAAGAAAGGCTACAAGACCAACTTCTGCTGTGCAGGGCATCCTTATCCTTTATATGAGGAGATGTATGTTTTGCAATATGAAGACACGTACGAGGCGATTTCATCCACATGGGGGAGCTTTATTCCAGATGAAAGATTTTTCTTTGAGAATGCATTATGCAAGAAGATTTCTTTAGAGGAAATTCCGGAAGGTTATCAATTTCTTGAAGGAGAGATTGATTTAACAAGACCTCATTCAGTTTACTACATTGAAACTGATGACAAAATTTTCGGAACTATTGCATACATAAGCTTCAAAGGAAAATACTTTACTGAAGGAAGTCTTCCAGCAGGATGGGAACTCTTCGAAGCACAATACTATGATCCTGAGAAGAATGAGTTTGATAATACGATTTCAGATGATTTTATTGAATTCAACTTTTCACGTGATCAAGATGTGTACGAGTTTTTCTCGCAGCAAGTAGAAGTGTTCAAGGAGCTGTATAACTGGGCGAAGGAACTTCCTGATATTAGCGAAAGTAAGTGATGGGAAGGGAGGCTCTCGTTGGGTAAAACCAACGGGAGTTTTTTGTATTAATCAGCAAAGGTTGACATAACTATAAAAACTTTATATAATAATCTAGTAGTTTATTGTTGAAATAGTTCATGAGAGGTAAGGCCTATGACAAATTTTTTTGAAGTAGTAAATTTAATAACTTTTCTCGATAATGAACGGGAGAAAGTAGTCAAGAAACGGGCTTCAGAACAAGAATCCCTGGAATCACTTTTTTCTCAATATATGTTTTGTCTGATTCATGGAATGAAACCATTACTTATCATCTATGCAGACTTAATAAAAAGAGGAAGTGAAGCTGTAATTCCATCTCTTGACATGGCAATTGAAACTTTGGAGAAAAACAGTAAAATGCTTAAAGCTTTAATAGTCACAAAAGCTTCTCCCGAGGAAATGGAGAAAGGATTACGGGAAGTAGAAAAGAACTTGGATGAACTAAACAAGAAAACAAAGGAACTTTTTGATAAGTTTCCTAAATAATGAAAAGGGCGCCTGGCGGATAAATTCGCTAGGTGCTCTTTCTTTGTTATATAGATTAATATAAATAAAGCATATTGATATTATTAAATCTTTATAGTAAAAATATTATTAAAGAAAGAGGAAAAATATGAATACTGAATATGAGATAAGAGTTTTAGAAATAGATGTAGACAAAATGATAAAGAAGTTAGATTCTTTAGGAGCAACAAAAGTAGGAGAGTGGGAGCAAAAAAGATATGTTTATGATTTTATTCCTAAAAGAGAAAATCAATGGATTAGATTAAGAACAAATGGAAAAGAATCCACACTTACATATAAAAATGTGGAAAAAGATACTATTGATGGAACTAAAGAATTAGAAATAGTTGTCGATGATTTTAAAAAGACAAATGAGATGTTAGAAATACTTGGCTATAAAAGCAAAGGCTATCAAGAGAATAATAGAATACGTTATATGTTAAATGGAGTAGAAATTGATATTGACTCATGGCCTAAAATTCCAACCTATATGGAAATAGAAGGAAAAGATGAGGAAGAAGTGAATGCTACATTAGAGCTTTTAGATATAGATAAAGAAAAAGTAACAGCTCTAAATTGTGAAGATATCTATAAAAAAATATATGGAATAAACATTGATGAGATTAAAAATTTAGTATTTTAAAAAGCTGAGCATGAATAGCTCAGCTTTAATTTTGATTAATAAACTTATTTTAATAGCTCTAAACACCTTTTATAGTCATCCTCGTTAAAATCAACGTTATCTACTATATCACCTTTATGAAACATATCCATAAATTCATCAATGGTTACCCATTTTGCATCTATAGATTCATTATCTGTAAATTTAATATCTTTAATATCAATATCTACTTTAAATAAGTATTCTTCTTTAAACTTATAGCTACTTTTAGAGGTTTTAAGATAAATAGCATCTTCTTTTTTTAGCTTGATTCCTAATTCTTCATCTATTTCTCTAATAAGCCCTTCGACTATATCTTCATTATGAAGAAGACCACCACCATTACATTCCCATTTAGAAGGATATCTATCTTTAAGAGGAGAACGTAGGCTTATAAGTATTTCATGTTTAGAATTCATTATTATAGCTTGTACTCCTATAATATATTCACCTTCTTTTAGAAATTCTTTATGTCTTATTAGAGTTCTACCAGTTTTTTGTTTATTATCATCATAAATATCAATTACTTCTTGATTATTCATTTGATCCTCCAAAAATATGATAGTTCTCTTATATCATTAAAGAGTATAAAAATCTATCACTATTTGAAAAATGATTTTTTTAGTATATAATGAGCTTAAAAGAAATGGAGGGCATATATGTCAAATAAATTAGTTGTTAAGAAATGTATGAGTTGCGGAGCTATGGTTATAGTTCTTGAAGATTGTACATGTGATAATTGTGGAATTAAATGTTGTGGAGAAGAAATGATAGTTCAAGAAGCAAATACAGTAGATGCAGCAGTTGAAAAACATGTTCCAGTATATGAAAAAGTTGAAGATGAAATTATTGTAAGAGTTGGAGAAGTAGAACATCCAATGGAAAAAGATCATTATATTATGTGGATAGCACAAGTAAAAGATAATAGAATGACAAAAGTTGATTTATATCCAGAGCAAAGTACTGAAACAAGATTTCCATATGTGCCAGGAGCTACAATATATGCTTATTGTAATAAACATGGACTATGGAAAACAGAAGTTGAATAAAAGAAAAGAAGAGAGGGTAACCTCTCTTTTTTGATGTAAAAAAGAGAATGTATCTACAAAATGTATAGAAAACAACATGGAATTGTAATTGATATTAGTAACTTGCTACCTTACAATAAAAGAGGATTATTATAAGGAGAAAACTAATGATTATTGATGATACACATGTAGAATATTTTAATAATCAATTATATGTTCATATATGCACTTTTAAGTATAGAGGGGAACTTGTATACTATTTTTCTAACCTTTATAATCAATTGTTTTGCACTAAAGTTAATGGTGTGTATCAAGTAATTACTGATAATTATAAATATTGGCTTTATAAAAATGTTTTTGGACTAGTTAATCCTTTAGGAAAATATAAACTAGCAGAAGCTAGAACAAGAAGTAAACTTATAGAAAAATTAGATTTTCTTTCACTTGTAATAAACTACGGACGGAATAGAAGGTGCCCGAAAATATCTAAGAGAGAATTATAGATTAGAGCCAGAGGAAGAAGATAAGTATAGAGCCGAACTGATAGATTCTATGCGAGAAATTAAGGAAAAACTTGGCGTAGACATAGATGTAGAAAAGTTTCAAAACAAAGTTAGCAAAACAAAATACTATAGAATGGTAAATGAAAGAAATGTCGATGGACTTGCAGTTTTTTCTAGAAATGCAATTAAACTAAAGGATGTTGGAAGAGAAGATTCAGCTCAAGGAAAAGAAATTAGAAGGCATGAAGGAATACATATAAAAACAGGAATGCAAATAATGCGCTATAATGGAACAATGAGTGAAGGACTTTTAGAAGGTGAAACAGAAAACTTAAATCAAGATTCTTTCGGAAATACAGGCTCTTTTTCAAGTAATAGGCTCGATGAAGAGAACAAAATGAGACAACAAATATTCAATTTTTCCCACCATACAAGTTATCCAGAGAATGTTTGTCTTATAAAGCAAATGGAAGTTGCTCTTGGAAAAAAATCCTATGATAGTGTTTTGAAAGGCGATATGAGCTTCGAAAGAGACTTTATAAAGCAATATGGATTAATTTCATTCATAAAAATTGCAGCGGCTACTGATTTGTTAAAAAATATTGGTATTGGAGCCAATGATAATCAACTTTTTAGAATGAACTTGCTGGCAAAAGCTCAAAATGATTTGCTAAAAGCGGTGTTTAATAAAGATTTTTCCAGAGTTCAAACTCCACAAGATGCAGTAGAGCTTTTAAGAAAACTAAGAAGTTTTGATTTAGTTAGAATGAGAGATTTTAAAGCAAATGATAACAAACAACTTGTTGAAGATCCAACATATCAAAATTACTATTTAGAAATGCATTCGAAAATTAAGCAAAAGTTAATGAGCTTAGGATATTTAGAAGCACAAATTAATCAACATTTAGAGGGGTTAGAATATAAAAAGCAAAGATTTAATCCTAATGTACAAGAAAAAAATTCAGAAGAAAAGGCAAGAAGTTGTGCAAATTTATGTCTATGGATGCAAGGAATTGACAAATCAATTAATCCGGATGGATGTACTTTTTTAAAAGTAGCTAATTTAGATGGACAAACAAAAAATTATATGGTAAGGAACGGAAAACTTCTTAGTGTTAATGCAGTTCCTATTCCTGGAGAAGATGCTTTTAGACTTGTGGTAAAAGAAAAAGATTTAGAAACTGAAATGAAAGACTTTGCGCAACAAGGGTTTGCTATTTCAAAATTTGATGTTGAGCCACAAGCTGTAAAAGAAAAAATGAATGAGATTACAGCTGAAAGATTGAAAAACAGGCAAGAAATGGAACAAAGAAAAGCTGCTGAACAACAAAAAAAGGCAGAAGAAAAAGAGCAACAAGAACAAGGAATGACACCATATAAAAGGAATATATTCCAAAAACTATTCGACAGAATTAAGGAAACCTTTAATAGAAAAAAGGATGATAAAGAAACACAGCCTACTTTAGCTGAATCAGTACAAAAAAAAGAAGAAAGAATACCTTCTTGGGATTTAAGAAATTGGGGAATGACTAAAGAATCATTACAAAAACAACAGCCAACACAAAATCAGGCAAGGAATATCGAAGATCAAAGAAATGTTACTCAAAGAACTAATGATAGTGGACCAGAATTATAAACAAAAGGGAAAAGGAAAGAAGAAAAAATAATTTTAAAAAAATTATTAATATAAAGAAATAGTTTTAATTGAATATATAAAAATAATAACAGAGTGCTTATAGCACTCTGTTATTTTATATATTTCTATAGTTTTAAATTAATAAACATGTTTATTAATATTTTTATAATTGATCATCAATTTTCTTTTCACCTTTTTCTTCAAGAAGATAAGGCTTTGCTAAATATTTTGAGAATAGTTTAAATGACGATGCATAATAGTATCCATCACATATTCTTTCATCACCAACAAAGGCAATGCTAATACATTTTTT
>OCVV011348219.1_pt1 | contig 28262 bp, 52 predicted proteins | sample 1539721 | NCBI WGS metagenome assembly OCVV01 (sample SAMN02144230, study PRJEB22623) | gut metagenome | biome: sheep rumen | host: Ovis aries | place: New Zealand | reverse complement strand
GTCTGTAACTTCTACAACTTCATCTTCTATATCTTCTCCATAGTTCTCCAAGTACTCCATTACAGTTTTGGTTAATTCTTCTGGCTCAATTTTATTCTTTGCCATTCTTCAACTTCCTCTCACAAATTATTATTGTTTCATCTGCGGTAGGGTTTTGAGTCCTTATTACTGAATAAGTTTTTCCCATATATATAAGTTCTTTTTCGCCATCATAATTAAGACTTGAAGTCCTTATCCTTAGTTCTGGCTTAAAACCAGTACTAGAAGCTTGATAAAACTCATTAGCATATATGTCTTCTATCTTCATTATTGGTATTACTTTTTGAGTTAATGTCTCTTCTTGGACTCCTATACTATTAGTTATATATTCAGTTGATAATAATGTGCATTCACAACTAACCATTATCAACACCGCCTTTGTAGCTTAAGCTTAAATTGTTACAAAGAAGACTATAAGTACTTTGAGCTAGTTTCTTTTCCTCTAGACTACACATACCAAAGTTTGCCTTGCAGAACATAACTATCGCTCCTTTTACTAACCAATTATCTGTACTCACAGTAGCAGCTGTTACTCCTGCTCTTGACAAGTCTTCTATTGCAGCATTTATCCAAAGTCGTATCTCATTATTTTTAATTGTTGAAGTTCCTACTATTGATAGAGACTCCTTTACTAGGCTTTCTAGTTCTTCCATATAGTCCTCCTTGTATTACTATAAGTATTTATATCTTAATATTAAACTGAAGCTGGTTTACCAATTAAGCAGAATGCTTTATCTTGAATTGGTTCAGCAGCAACATATCTTCTACCTAAAATTCTTACTAGGTCGCTTGTCATTAATGTTGCGTCATCATATTTAATTTCAATACCTTCTCCGTTTGGATAGTTAGCTAATGCTCCAGTATTAAAGTCTCCAACTATCGCATATACAGCATTAGCACTTGCAGCTGAATAAGCTGGTAAAGAATTGTTGAATACTACTGTAGCTCCTTCAAATATATCAGCTGCATATTGTGCTGAATATTGAGCATTTTTAAAGTCTGCATAAGATAATTTGTTCATTACTATTGTAATATTTCTTGTTTCATCATTTAAGTTAGCGATAGCTTCTGCTATTGTTCCAATAGCTGGAGCTTTTATAATTTTATTTGCTGATACTTTATCATATACTCCATCGCTGTTAGCTGTTAATGAAGCTGGTAATGCAGCTATTTTAGCTACTAATAAGTCAGCACATTTTTTAGCAATTCTATATGTTAATTCATCATAGATATATCTTAAGAATGCTTCTCCTCTCATATCTACAACTTCATCACTTATAGAGATCCATTTCTTAATTGAAATAGGTTTTAATTCAACAACTCCAAGTACTAATGACTCTTCTGTCACAGCCCCTTGTCCTTCTGTATGAGCTACAGCTGCGTCTCCAGAAACTTCAAATTGTACTTTTAAATTTCCTTTAACTGATAGACTTCTTACTCTACTCATTAAGTCTTCTCTTTCCCAAGCTGTCTTAACAATGTCATATACCATATCTGGTACTTCTACAGTAGCACTATTTCCAGTTGCATATCCTCCAGTTGTAATTAATGCTCTTAATTCTTTTTCATCTCCTGTTTTTACATATTCAGCATAAGCGTCAATGTATTTTTTTGAATTTCTTAATTCTTCCATTTTTTGTTCTCCTTCTTTTCTTTCAATTTCTCTTAGCTCTACTGAGCCTCTTTCTTCTACTGCATTAGTAGTATCTTTCAATAGTTTACGTTCCTCTTCTGGAGTAATGTCTGCCTTTGGTTCTTCTTCCACAGGTTCTTCCTTAACTTCTTCTTGAGGAGTTTCTTCTATTGGTTCTTCTTTAACTTCTTCTGCTTTTTCAATTTCTTCTACTTTTTCAGCAACTTCTTCAACTGTTTCAGCAGAGTCTATTAAAGCTCTTTTCTCTTCATCAGTCATTTTTGAATAACCTCCTTAAAATTTATGCAGTTATACCACCGCTTTATATGAACTCTATTTGGTTCTACCACCAAAAAAAGAGCAGTTATACCACCGCTCTTCTTTCAAGTTAATATACTATAGTCCTAGTTTTTCATAGGCTTTTTTCTTAGCATAAGCTAATTTGTCTAGTTCGTATTCTTCTTTACTTCTTGCATATATCTCAGTTGTTTCATAAGCTGGAACATCTACTACCGAAACATCATATATTTTATCAAAAGCTAGTATTTTTCTTGTATCTGTTTCGTAGTCATATTCTTCATTAGCCACAGTAAAAGCAAAGCTCATTTTACTTAATATGCCTTCTTTGATAAGTGTAAAGATGTCTTTGTTTGTTGTTGTATCTGGAAGCTTAGCTCTTATTTTAAGTCCATGGTCATCTACATTAAATTGTAAAGAACCACCTCTAGTTCTTGCCATTGGTAAGAAACTATCTTCATGGTTATATTTCATAACTATATCGCTCATATCTGCATTATCAAAAGCTCCTCTATCAATTACTTCCTTCATATAACCTAGATCAGTTACACTATCAAATACAGCAGCATATCCTTCAACTGTCATTCCTTCATCTTCTGCAGCTCTTACTTCTACAAGTCTTTTTTCCTTCATTATTCATTACCTCCTTGGTATTCATTAGCTATTGAGCTATCTATATTATTTAAACTTTGTAATATCTTCTTTCCTTCATCTCCTCCAAGTGGAGCTAGTTCTAATACTTCTCTTGCTTCATCTTTCATTATTAAGCCAAAACTTGCTAAGGTTTGAACTAATTTTATTTTTTGGTCTAAAGAAGCATATTGGAGTCTATGAGTAGTAAATATAATTCTATTACCATCAATTCTAATTGAGTCCTCATTAAATATCGCATTCGTGAAGGCTTGTTCATATTGCATTGCCAATGGTTCAATTACACCTTCATAAAATGCATTCCACTCTTCTGGAGAATAACTGTTGCGAATTATATTCTCACTAACACCAAAGTAGTCATATATGTTTTGGTTAACTTTATCTAATTGCTTGTCATCTAATGTTATAGGTTTTAAGTTAATATCTTGGAATGAAGCTTTACTGTCTAAAGCTGCTATTCCAGCTTTATTTCCAGAACCTAAAAAGTCTTTAACAAAGTTGTCTCTATTAGCTTTAATGTCCTCAGCTTTTAACATTCCTTGGAATGCTAGTATTCCTTTTAAGCTATTAGATGTTTGAATAGCATTCTTAATTCCTTCGCTTGATGTATGAGCCGCTTCTAAGTCAGTATCTAATATTTTATTAGAACTTCCCCAATAGTCATCTTCATTATAGAACCTTCTTAAGTGGATAAGGTCAGTATATGGCAATATGTAACTCTTTCCACCTGTAAACTTGAACTTAAGATATACATTTCCTCTTCTATCTTCTAATAACTTATCTTCATAACTTAGTATTGGATAAAAACCTGTTATATATCCTTGGCTGTTTTTCTGGATATATACAAAGGCATTGTTATAAGTATAAAGTTGACTTGTTATCTTATATAAAAAGTCATAAGTGTTCATTATAGGGTTAGGTTTATTCTGCAATAGATAATTGATATCTCCCTTAATATGGTTTGTTACAGAACCTTGAATATGTTTTGGAGTTAATTTAGCAGCTTGAGTAGCAATTCTATCTATAGCTGTTCTTGCTACTTTACTGTCGTAAGTATCTTTACCCCAATGAGTAAAGAATGCTTCATATCCGCTTAGTAACTTATAACCTGTATAAGTTTGTTCTGTCTTAGGCTCTTTCTTTCCAAATATTGTCTCCAGTAAGCTTCTTTTTTCTTTTTTCATTTACCTTTCTCCTTGTAAATTCATATAGTCATTATAGACCTCAAATAAGGCACAGTAGCTATCAATTAGACTTACCGCTCCATCTATTCTTTGTCTAGACTTTTTACCTTTTATTGGTCTTATATTGTCATTCTTATCAGTTTCTATTGCAGTATTAAGTAAACACCATTTAGTTATAGGGTTGTTGTTGTAATTAACTCTTTTTTCTTTTAAGTCAGCTTGTAATTCCTTCATAGGGTTACTCATTGTCTTAGCTCCCTGAATAACTTTTATCATGTTAAAGCCTATTCCTTGCATTTCACTTATCCAGTACTGACTACCCCATGGATCATAACCAACATACATAGTTGTTATTCCATAGTCCGTATGTAACTTATAAAACCAATTTGTAACATCGCTATAATTAACTCTTGCTCCTGAACATACAGTAAGGAGTCCTCTCTCTTGCCATTTATCGTATGGAACTTTATCTTCTTTTACTTTTTCCTGAAGTCTATCTGCTGGAATAAAGTATTGTTGCAGTACATACTTCTTGCCACCTCTTACTACCATTACAGTTGCACAGGTTAGGTCAGTTGTACTAGATAAGTCAGCTCCACCTATTGCATAAGTTCCCCTTAATTCTTCTAGTTCAAAAGTTTCTTCATTGTTTACAGTTTCAAAGTCTAACCACTTTTCTTCTGTGTTACTCCTTAAGTTAAAGTCTTTACATAGTATTCCTTTTTTACTGCTTAAGTCATCTTTTGCTCTTTGTACTTGCTCTTGTAAATATTTATATTGTTTTATCGTACCAAGTCCAGGGTTAGCCTTAACCCAAGCTTTTAAGTCAGTCCATTCTGTAGGACTGTCTAACTCATATAGGACTGGTAAGAATGAGTCATTCTTTACAGTTCCATCTAGTATATTATTCGCATAAGTATATATGTCATCAAATATATTCTCACGCACAGTACCAGCAGTTGTTATCATAACTACTAATGGTTGTTTTCTACTAGAAGTTGACTGTTTCATAACTTCATATAAGTTTCTGTCTTTTATTGCATGAAGTTCATCTATAATAACCAAATGTGAATTAAGTCCATCTAATGTATCACTATCGCTAGACAATGGCTCAAAAGAACTAAAAGTTGAAGGCATATACATATCAGTTCTTCTTTTAGTAACTAAAGCTCTAATTTCTGGAGACTGTGTTCTCATAGCACAGGCTGACTTAAAAGCTTTTGAAGCTTGGTCTTTTTTGGTGGCAACTGAATAACATTCAGCTCCTCCTTCTCCATCTGCTATCATCATGTATAAAGCTATTGCTGACAACATTGTAGTTTTACCATTTTTTCTACCTACTAAAAATAATGTTTCATTAAACCTTCTAGCATTAGACTCTTTGTTGATAAAACCAAATAAGGCTTGAATATAAGCTTTTTGAAATAATTCTAACTTAATAGGTTTTCCTATTTCACCGCTCCGCTTGTTTGCAAAAGTTTTCTATAAAGAATATTGGTCTCTCGCCTTTAGCTTCATCAAAGTAGTAAGGTAACTTACTATCTGCTGCTTCCTTTAGTAACTGCTTATACACTTTAATAACTTTTTTTCCTGCTACTATCTTTCCATTATCTATCTGCTCTACATATTCCTTTATCCAGTTCATTCGCCACTAGCCATAAACTTTAATAAAGACTCGCCTTCTTGAACCTTCTCGCCATTTGGCATTAAGTCATTAAGTATCTTCATAGAACTGTTGTAATTCTTAATTGTTGTATTGTATGCTTTCAATGCTGGTTGCTCTCGTAAGAAGTTTTGTTTTCCTTGGATAAAATGTTCAACAACTCCTTTTTCGTGAACTTCCTTCTGCAAGTCCTCTAATGTTACCGCCATAAAAGCTACATTCACTAATAGATCATCATTAATTGCAAGTCTGTCTTGTCCTATGTTTTTGAATATTTTTTTATACTTGTCATAACACTTCTTTACTCTGGTTTCCATAATTACCCTCCTTGATGAAAAACTACCTCCAGTTTTTCCGTTGCCCACCCACCGTTCTCCCTAGAGCCTGTTTTTTGTCTTTGAGTGGGGGTGTCTTTCGTATTTTTCTATCTATTATTTAAGTATTTACACACCTTAGCATTAATTAATTCTTCTGCTCTTACCTGGTTTACCACTATAACTTCATTATCTTTAACATTCCTACCTAAAACAGTATCATAATAGCTACCAGTACATATCACTTTTACTTTGTTCTTTAGTTTCTCAAGGTATCTACTCTTACCTTTAGTTAGTATTTGGTTATAGTTATCATTGTATCTAGTAATACTAAACTTAGGTATAGTTAATATATTCTTACATACTTCATCTATATTCTTTAAGTCAAAGTCTAAATAATATCCAGTCTCTTTATCTTTAAACCCCATATCAATATAGCTTGGAATTGGAGTAACTATAACTGGAATATTCCTGAATAAACTTTCAGCAACTGTATAACATAAAGCCTCGCTATCACTAAGCTGTACTACATAGTCAGCCATATACATAAAGCTTGTTACATCTAGTCTAGGTTTTAAGAATATAACATTTGGGTTGTTAATATTATCTACTGAGTTAGTGAATACATACCAAACATAATTAATATTATGCTTATCTAAGCAATTAGCTAACTCTTTCATTCTATTAGAGCCTTTATCTGGAGTCAGCCTTGTAGCACTCATAAGTACTAAAGGTTTCTTTTCTACTGGGACTGAAATAGGGTTGAATGAGAATTTAACATTCTTTATTCCAGCTGCTATCATAGAATTATATAAATGCTTAGTAATAGCTATGTAGTAGTCTATTCTTTTATCTTTAGGAATTGCTCCAGTAACATTACTATTGAAGTAGTCACTATGTAATGTTAAGTAAACAGTTCCACTATCTAAAAAGTCTAATATAGTCAAGTCATAATTCATTATTAAAGTCTTACATCTAATTCTTTGACCAATATGTTTTATAACTGGCACATATTTTTTAAGTCTATTTATTTGAACATCATAGCCAGTCTTATATACTACTGCTATGTCATATTTATAATACTTCTTTACTAACTCATATATATAAGTTTCCACTCCACCTATAATATTAATATCGCTAACAAAAAGTATATTGTCATACTCTATTGGTTGCATATTATATCTCCATTATCATCAAAGGTATAATTTTCTTTTTCCCCAAAGTGTTCCTTGTTATGACAGTCCTGACAAAGACTCTCTAAGTTATCTAGGTTAAAGAACACATTATCATCTAAATAATTCAAGTCAGTTATATATTCTTTATGATGAATAATTCTAGCTGGAGTATAGACTCCATTAAGTAAACATCTCTCGCAGAATGGACTGATGTTCTTCTTAAGTAGTCTTAGCTTTTCCCAGCGTTTGCTCTTATACTTCTTAGCTATTGCTGGATCATCTCTATAAGTCATTACTCTGCTTTTTTCTTAGTAGCTTTTTTTGTAGTCTTCTTAGCTGTAGTTTCTTTTTCTACTTCTTTTTTGGCTGTCTCTACTTCTTTAATATGCTCTTCTAGTTTCTTAACAAAGATAGCTCCAAAAGGGTTGTTCTTTGGAACAGATAAAACCTTATATCTTTCCTCACTTACTTCAAACTCTTCTCCAGCTATTGGTATTCTTTGTAGAACTCCGTCTTGTACCATATTTTTTTGGTATTCATCTGTTGCTACAACTTTCATCTATTTATCCTCCTTCTCATAATATATACATTTGAATTGGTGGTCTATAGTCTGTCTTATCTCGCATAAATTAGTTGAACTATTCTTACAATGGTCGCAATAATGCCTTTTGAAATAGTCCTCTTTTCTGCGATATTCCATATCAATATTATTAGCAAGTCTGCTTCCTAGTCTTTTCATTAGTACCACCTCCAATAATTTCACTATACAAAGTTATCAATATAACTCTCTATACTAAAAAATGGAGGTCAGTCCATAGCTAGAATAGGACTGACTGTGTGTAATTATGAGTAAAGAAGACTTCCTCTCTAGCAAAGTACTTAATTACTCATTGCATAAAAAATAGGTTTGGAGTTATTTAGGATAGAAAATTCCATAGAAAAAAGAACCTAGTTTCCTAAGTTCTTTCCCCTATGTATTGCCTAAAATTCTTAACAATAAGTTAGCGACTATTTACACCAGAACTAACTTATTATCAATTATATTTATAGCACAACTTATAACTTACATTCCATGACTTTTACTGACTACTTTGTATTTTATCTATAATTATTTTTTTCTGGAGTTCTGCATTCTCTTCAGCCATCTTATTCAAAAGTTCTTTAAGAGCCAAGCATTCATCATAGTACTCATTATATAAGTTCTTATATTTATTTCTATCTCTTACCATTCTATCATATTTATACTTCTGTAAGTCCTTAAGACTATTCTTCATAAGTTATTCCTCCTTCTTATCGTTTGGAATAAAGACTGCTGCTAATATGAATAAACTAAAAACTGTATATCCATATACAAAAGCATATCTTATAACTTCGTATGTACCTCTCAATGCTTCAAATACTTCATATCCAATAAACCAGGATAACAATAATAATATTAAAAATGCTATATGTTTTTCTTTCAATTTATCTTACCTCCAACTATCATCTCACCTGACTCAAAAGAGTCTATTATTTTTTGTAGTTTCAAGTTTTCTTCTTGAGCCATTATTAATAATTTTTTAGTACTCTCAAGTTGCTCCGTACAATTATCTATTTCCTGAACTTGTTCTTTAATTCTTTTCTGTAATTGATCTATAAAAAATTCTTCTTCATCTGTCATAACTTATTCCCCCAATAATTCTTCTAAAACTGTTCTCATTGCATTATATTGAAATGTTGCAATATTTTTTTCTTGTAAATTCCCATTACTACTTAATATCTTTTGATACTCTTCATATATTTGGTCTAATTTTTCTTTTATTTTATCTTTGCTAATAAACTCATTATTAGTATTATTTAAAAGGTCATCTTTTCGCATTATTACCATTTCTACATCTTCTGGTATTCCATAAGCTTTATATATTTCTACCATTTTAATTACCTTTTTTAGTTCTTGTATTTCTTTTTGTTTGTTTTCTATTAGTTCTGCCAGTATTTTTAAGCTATCAATTTCATCTTGTTGTAATGAGATAATTGCTCCATCTTCTGCATCTTCTAAATCATCTACTATATTTTTTAAGTCTTCTATTGCTTGTTTTTCTTCTTCTGTCATAGTTTATTCCTCCAATAATTCATTAAGTATCTTTATTGTATATTCTTCTAGTCCTACTTTATATGCTTGTGTTTTACTTAATTCTTTTATTTTTTCTTTTATTTTATCTTTGCTTATATAATCAGCATTTAATATATCTTTTCTTATATATAAATCACTTATCAATTCATTAGTTTCATGGTCTTTTCTTACAAATAATATTTTTTTCATTTCATACTTTGTAAACAATTCATCATAATTTTCTTTTACTTTTTCTATTTCTTTTTGTTGCTTTTCTATTAGGTTTGTAACTATATCTATTGCATTTAATTGTTTTGTTTTTACATCTAAATAACTACTTAATTTTGAAAATTCTTTTATTTCAATTAAGGTTTCTATTGCGTTCTTTTCTTTTTCTGTCATTTTTACTCCTCCAATAATTCATTTAATATTTTTATTTATCTTCTTTATTTGTTTATTTTTTAGAAAATTTGCATATAAAATTATTAATTTTTCTTGTATCTGTTCAACAGTTAATTTGCTATTTTCTATAACATTTTCTAATATTCTTTCTTCAAACCATTCTTGTTCTCTAATACCTTTAATTATAAAAGTCAAATCTGTTATTATCTCTGCGAAACCGCCTTTCATGTGTACTTCCCCTTTTTCTACTTTTATCATAATATTTACCTCCTATTTACTATTTCTATTGCTTTCTTTTCTTCTTCAGTCATACTCTATACTCCTTAAAATAAAAATTTATATGTAAATATTATGGATGCAATTAGAATAACAAGTACATCTATTCTCATTCTTTTTATTTCTTCTTCTACACCAATAATTAAAAATAACTCTTTGTTTCTATAAATTCTTATGCAATTTATTATAATATCTGCTAAACTTATAATACTTAAAATTAAAAACATATATTCATATAATTTCATACTCTATACTCCATTTCTTCCATTTGTTCTTTTGTTACTATGGTTTCTATATATTCCTCTTTTATATCTTCTATAAAAGTTGCATAAGATTCTAAAGTTTTTCCAATTTCTCCCCCTGCATATACATAACCTGTATATAATTCTCCATATTTATTTTTATATACTTTTTCTCCATTTACATAATCGCCTACTTCTATTAAGTCTATTACGTTTTTACTGTGTTTTAATATTTTTTCATCTTCATCCAACCAATATTTAATTACTCCTCCATTTACATATTTAACTACGCAATTTTTCATTGTCTTTCCATTGCCATCTTGCAACCAAGAAAAAACTAATATTCTGCCTTTATTTGTTCTTCCATATTCTCCAACATTTATTTCCATTTTATTTTACCTTTCTTGTTATGATAAAAATTTCTCTTTTTCCATTAAATGTATCTTCTACAATTCCATCATAAATTACACTTGTATTACCTATTTGTGCTATATATCCTTCTTTTTCAACTAGCTCATCTAAAATTCTTTCAAGTCCATACACAAATTGTGGTGTGGTTGTTATACTTTTACCTTTCTCCATAATACCTCTTTATCAACCTTTCAATTTTTCGTTTTGTTTTTGCTCTGTTGTACTTTTTCTTTGCCTTTTTTTGCGGTTTTATTTTACCTGTATCATCTATATTGACTGTCATAATATCTAAGTCAAATGGCAGTGTTATGTCGCTTTCTGGTACTAATTGAACTTGACAGTCTGTGTATCCATTATCAATATCTCTTTTTAAGTCCTGGAACTGCTGGTTCATTCTCTCTTGGTCAGCTTTAGGTTGTTGATGGAACCAAGCATGGTTCTCAGCTGATAATAAAGCTCCATTCTCTATTGTTGCTTTTCCGCCTTTAGACTTCATTCTTATATGATGATAAGTTAACATCTTCATTTTTTTATACTGTCCTTTTCCTTTGTACCTTAGTCCAGAAGTATCTCTAAGCTTAAGTCTCTCTATAAAACATTTAGCTCCATATCTCCTTATCATCTCTTCTTTAACACTTTTGTTACTACTCATCTAATTACCTTCTTTATTATCCAAGTTATAGCTCCTATTATTGCTACTACAAATGCTAAGTATATTAGTAGGAATAATAAAGCTATTAATATCAATATAATTCTTAAAAGCATTAGCATAACTTATCAAACTCAGCTAAAGCAGTTCCATAAAGTCTACACAGATAGTCATAATTATAATGTTCTTCTTCTGCTATAGCCTTTAACTCCTTCCCTTCAATATATCTCTTACTTAGTATCTTGCTATATACAGGGTTACTTAATTGATCTAGTAAGTGGTTAATTTCCTTAAGTTCTTTATTGCCTTCTGCTATTAACTTTTCTGTCTCTTGCTTAATATCGTCCATTAGCTTGGATAATTCTTCCGCTTCTGTATCTTGAACTTTTCTGGAATTAAATACTCTTTCACCTTCATAAGAAGCGGCTAACCTTCCAATAGAGTTTCTTCTCTCTTCATAACTTCTTATTTTGCTGTCTAAGTATTCTTTTCTATCCTTATAATGTTCTAGTTTTCTTCTATCCATTTTCTATCCTCCTTGGTGAGTTCTGGTAATTCGTTGTAATGAAATGACTCATATAACTTAATTCCATTTATCTCCTTCTCAAAGAGAATAAAATTCTTATACTTCTTAACTGGTTTGTATCCAGTTCTATCTTTTATACTAAAATTCTTTTGCATTTGTACTCCTCCAATTCTTACACCTATATACTCCTGTAAAGTTTTCATCTTCTAACCTATTACAGCCTAGACAATTAATACAAAGTCCTTTTAAGCTAGTCCAGCTGCTGCAACAATAGTTAATGTTTACTATCTTGTCGCAGAATGGATATCTGCCACAATTTCCACATCTATTCATCTTCTAACACCTCAACTATTACTTTAGGTTCTCCTTTACTGTAACCAAACTTATCTATAAAGCCCTTAACATATCTTGCGTTATCGTTTGGAATTACTCCTCCTTTAACCATAGCGTCTAGAATAAACTTTTTAGCAAAACAAACATTGTCTAAGTCTCTTCTTCTGTCTGGTTCTATCCATGTAAACTCTACTCTTATTCCATTATTAAATACTCCTAGCTTTTTAAGATAAGGCATGATGTCAGCTTGTACTTTTTGTTTCATATCATTACCTTTATTCCAATGCTTGTTCCTATAGTAGTTTCTTGTTCCAGAAGTTCTACAAGCGTCTATATAGTCATTCAAACTAGGTAACCTCATTGGTATTTCAACTATGTTCCTCATTAGCTCTCCTTATTCTTCTGGATACCATACACTTGGTTCTCCATTAATTTCCATCATCTTTATTACATTCTTTTTTGCTAAGCTTCCTATTACACCTTCAGCAGTTTTTCTTTCCATTTTTAATTCTCTTTTTATAATTCCTAGAAGTTCTTTTGTCTCCATATCAAATTCGCTGCAATATTCTCTTACAACTTCTAGTACAGCATTTTCTTTATCTGTTAACTCCATTTCTATTCCTCCTATACTTCTGGTATATGTTTCATATTCTCCAGGATCATTTTTTCTTTTTCTATATCAAATACTTCTAATGGAATATTGGAATGTTGATCTATATACTTAACTGGTATTAATACTCCTAAGCTTGTAGCTGTTTCCACTTGCTTAAAGCCTTCAATTCTTGTTAATGCTCTTAATTGTTTCTTTGAAAAGAGCCAAGCTTTTTTATCATCTCCAATAAACCAGAACTTTGTATTGTCTTTTCTTAGTATTCCACTTTCTATCCATTCAATAGCTTCTGCTTTCTTCTCGTGAGTCTCAATATATATATTCCCTGTTTCTGTTATTCTTCTGTCATTCTTTATCTCAATTCCGTTCCAGCCTTCACCTTTTTCGTATTGATATTTCCTGCTAGTATAACAATTTACGTTTATTCCTCTGGAACACAATATATCAGTAGCTAAGTCCTGATACTCTTTTGCTTTTTCATCATCATAGTCATTTGTATTCTGCATATCTAACCTCCATAATTACTAATGTCATACAAGTTATTAAAGAAGTTATCATCGTATTTTCTTTCGTTGTGTTTTCTATTAATATCATTCTTTACATTCTTTACATTCTTGTATGTGTTACTTTGTTGTTCTTTTGTTGTTACTTTGCTGCTACTTTTTTTATTATCAAACTGGTATAAGTCCCAATTAACAATAGTTACAACAGTAAATTTGTTGTTACATTTTAGTTCCAAATTGAGTCCTTTTTGAAGTACCATCATGTACTTGTACACTGTAGAAGGTTTCATGTTCAATTCAACTGCTGCTTTATTCCTTCCAAATATGAACTGCCCTGGTTTTAAGTGAACTATCTGCGTTCCTATTATTGGACTTTGTTCTGTATGAGTTGCTTTTAGTAAACACCATATCCATACCTTCAATAGTTTTTCATTCTGGAACACATTGGACTCTAATAATTTTCTATGAACCTTTATCCAACCTTCCATAGACTATAACCTCGCAAACTTATTCCTTATATAAGTAATATCCGCTATTTGTATGTCAGCTAATTTTTTATATCCATATTCCTCTAATGTTTGTGTTACTATGTCATTACTAATACTCTTAGTCTTAATTAAGTCCTTTAATGCGTCTACCATTGCTGGAGATATTTTCTTTTGGTTCTCCATTGCTTTAGTCACTTCATTAGCACTTGCTACTGATGTATCTATACCAATACCAGCATTTCCTAAGGCTCTACCTATTGCTGATGTCTCACAATTCTCAACATAAGATGTTTTATTAATGAATGAACTTCCTTCCTTCTCGTAGGCTGTTCCCGTTGCTCTTGGTTCTGGATCATTTTTGTTCTCATATACATAAGCTTTAAAAACACATATACCATCTTCAAGCTTTAATAATTCAGTTATTATTTTTCCTTCTTCACATAACTTCCAGAAGGCTTTTATACGTTCATTAACTTCAACATACTTTTTTCCTTGAATAGGAACTTTTTTAAGTTTCTTATTTACTTCTTCAAGTCTTAAGTATTCCATTATTCACTCACTCCCTCCTGAATATTCGCTATGTCTTTTTCTATTGCTTCCTTTACCTCTTTATCCTTAATTTGGTTCTTTAATACCTCTAAGAACTCTTTATACATATCTAAAGTCCACTTAATATCATGTATAGTTTTTTGTAGTCTGTCTCTATGTGCGATATCTTCCAGCTGAAAGTGATCTATCATGTTATGATAAAATAATTGCTCCTGTTTCTTATTTAATAAATTTAATAACTCCATTTCTTTTGTACCCCTTTTCTTTTCTTATATTCTGTAGCAATATATATTCTATTAGCATAATTTAATTTCCTATTGTAAACTCTCTCTATTTCAGCTAAAGCTATCTCTGTTGAAGCTGGAGGAGTCATAGAATGGCAGTTCTTCTTAATTGACTGAAATAGTCTATCTTTATCAATATTTGGTAAATGATATGCAAATGTTAATGCGTCAAACATTACAGTTTTTCTTCCTCCAATTATTTCAATATATGGAATGAATTTTTCCATATAATTGAGAATTATAGATGTATTGTTATAGTCCTCAGCTGTACACTTAAATTTTCCTTCCCTAATTTCAGCAGTTCCATGGTCTCCAAATAGAATAAATGAAATAGCTGAAACTGGTATAGCTGGACTATATCTATTTACTAATATTTCTAAAAATTTAAATGAAACATTCCCACTTTGAGCATAAGAATGAATATAGTCTGTTAACTTCCAACTTGTTCTTGCTGAATTAATGATCTGGCAGTCTTTTTTTGTTGCTCCTTCTTGAACATAATATCTAAGTGGTAAGTTATTCTCTTTAGCAAACATATAAGTATGTTGCCCTTCTATTATTTCCATTTTTTCATTAACAGTTATTGGATAATTTCTCCAGCCATCTTTTTCTACACTCTTTTTAATTTTAGTTAAAGCTTTATCTGTTATCTCTCTGTTTTCTTCCAGAAACTTAAATTTATTATAGTCAGTTGTTTCTTTGACTGAACTTATAACCTTATCTCTCATAATTTTAACTCCTTTACTTTTTAACCTATTATTGCTATAATTTTTTTAACATACTTTTGTATGTGTACTTTTGTTGTTAGTGTAATAGTCTGTCTATATCAGCTATTGCACTTTTTAATTTGTTTTCTATATTTTTAGTAGAACCATAATTGTTCTCCTGAGTAATTATCTCTACTTCTTTAACAAAGATATTTAATATCTCTACTTGTCTTTTTAACTTGAAGCTTTTAGCTCTTTCTAATGTTAGTTTTTTTCCAAGCTCTGTATTCTCTCTGCAAAGTTTCATTATCACATTACTTGCTTTTATTAAACATATAAGAACTGTTGCTCCTGCTATAAAATATAAAATTGTTAATTTTTCCATTTTCTATCCCTCCGCTACTAAAATTAAATAAATTAAGGCTATTAGGACTGGCACTCCTAATACCATTACCATTGCTGGAAATACCTCAGCTATGTATATAGCTATTATTGGTAATATGAATATTACTCCAATTTTTATCCAGCTAATTAATTCCTTCAATAATTTTTTCATTTGTAACTCCTCCTACTTTTTCAAACTTTCAATAATTCTTAGTATGTTTTCCTTTTCATCTGGTCTTAGTTCTTTTCTAAGTTTCCTAGAAAAACTACTATCAGTTATGCCTAACTTCTCTGCTATGTCTTTTTTTCTAACTCCGTTCATTATGCAACTTATCGTAATGTCAGTATTCAATTTTTAACCTCCTTCCATCTTTTGTACAAAAGAAAAGAAGATACTTTTTTATCAGTATCTTCTTAGTTTTTTGTTATTCAGTTAACATAACTTTTCGTGTTCTCAAAGTTTTGTGCAACCGAGTAGGTACTAAAAAAATACCATGAATATTCTTTTGTTATCTGCATTGTATATATAATAAAAAACAATGTCAATAACTTGTCATGGTCATTTTTTAGTCAATACTCTAAAGTCCTTTAATGTCAATTACTTGATGTTTTATTACATTTTAATTACAAATTATTAAACAATTTCCCAGTCATTAACAGGTCTCTGGAGAACCTTATAATAGAACTGAGCAAAGTCCTTATACTGCTCTTCCCTATACCCTACTGTATCAATATAATAAGTATGATGATAATGCTGATGATGTCTTATAGTTGCTTCCAGAAACTCTCTTACTTCCTGTTTACTGCTGAAAGTATTAGATATAATATATGGCACAGCATTATTAACTCTTTTGTATATAGCATATTCTGTCTTAGGGTGTTGGTCATTTAGGTAATACATATCTATCCCTCCTTCCAATACTATTTTATCACAGTTTACATAATAAAGCAAAAAAGTGTACAATATTTCACATTTCTGTTATAATGTCATTTAGGAGGTATTGTGTAATGAGTAAATTGGTGAAAAAATGGTGGTTCTGGTTAATAGTAGTATTAGTTGCTGCAATATTGTTTTGTAGTCCTAGACCTAAAGAGGAGTCTAATAACTCTCCATATATAAGTAAGTATGAATGGAATATGAGTAATACTCAAACTTATGAAGCTGACTTTGACTTAGATAAAGAAACATTACACTATGTTTTGTTAGAAGTTGAAAACAAAGAAGGAGACTTACAAGCTGGAGAATATAAAGTAAGGACTGATGGTAGCGATAATTCTACCTTTTTAATTAATGTAACTGATAAAAAATATGATGACTTGAATGAGTTGCCTTTAGATATAATGGTACAGGACAATTCTCCAGAAACAATTAAAGTTGAAAAAGGTCAATATGTATATATAATAAAAGGAACTACTGGAACTGATAATGGTAAAGTATTTTTAGAAAAGCAATAAAAAAAGAGGTACTCAAATTAGAGTACCTCTTCTTAATTGTTAGTTACACATCTTATATCTACAGCAAAACCTATCTTATAATTATCGCTTTTATCTATTTTATATCTAACTATTGGAACACCATCTAGAAGTCCATAGCAGTCGCATACTTCATACTTATTCAAGTATCCTATTTGTTTTGTATGGTTCTTATCTGCGAATATTGGTTCAATAGTTTTTCCGTTTCTAAACTTATACATTGGTTTTTCCTCCTTCAATGGATCTAGTCCAGTATTATTGTCTACTGGTTTTATTGGTTCTACAGGAACTCCTAGTCTTTTATTAACTTCTTCTACTAACTCTGGAAACTTGTTTTGTAAATATGCTCCAGGGCAGTTAGTATTTGCGAACATATTGTGTCTAGTAAGAGAGCCATTTGGAGTACCATCGTAAGTAAGCTTAAAGTTATATCTATTACATATATCAACACAAAGGTTAATTAAGCTGTTCCAACTTTTTTCGCTTATATGCCAGTCATAGTCGCAGTCGCTAACTTCAATAGTAATAGCTTGACAGTCATTAGAGCTAGAACTAGAAGTCCAAGCTCTGTATTCTTCTGGAACATTAAGAACTATATCACCATCTACACCAATACAATAATTAGCACTTGCGTTTCTGTATGCGTTCTGGAATAACTTAGCACATTGTGTTCCTGTTAATATACCAGCCATGTGATGAGGAGTAATTTTACATACTCTATAACCTTTTCTGCCATGAGTATAATTAGAAGAGTCAGCTAAAACTACTTCATTGGTTAAAGGACTTTTAGTCATCTTCTCTACCTCCGTTATTCATTTCATCTTCCATCTCTGGAGTCTGCATATATTCTTCTTCCATAATAACCTCCTATTTTTCTAACTTAGCATATTCAATAGATGATATACCTAGGATAACTCCTAAGAATGTATCAACTGCCATAATAGTTGCTCCAACTTCTTGACCATAAGGAAGTCCCCATATTCCACTAAGTGAAATATATAATGTAGCAATAGCTGGTAAAACTATTTGAGCAATAAATTTTAATACATCATACACTTTATTTGGTAACATACTATCACCTCCTAAAAATACTGAAAAATAGCGAAAAAACGACCTACGAGGTTCGCTTTTAAGCCATTTTTATTTTAAGTTAATATACTTTTATGCCTCTATTTTAGTATAAAAACAGCTATTCCAGATATAATACCGCCAACTATAAAAGTAACCACTTGTCTAACTACACCTTTTTTAATTTCCTTGTAGTCTTCCGCAGGTTCTTTTTCTATGTTGTCAACTCTACTGGTTAGCTTAGTCATTTCCTCTCTCATGTTCTTAACTTCAATAGCAATTTCCTTTACTGCGATAGTTAGTTCTGTAATATTGTCAACTTTAATTGTTATAGAGTCAATTTGCTTTGAATTGCTTTCTGTAATAGCTTCAAGCTTAGCTATTCTTTCTTCCATTTTCATTCCTCCTATGAAGCACTATCAGTTGTTTTAGTATATTCTACTATAACAAAAGCAGTAAGCTCTCTTCTGTCAGTTCCAGTAACTATAACTATATTAGTATTAGTTCCATACATCTCTATTCCTAATGTAGTATCGTTTCTATAAAATGGTATAGGAAAAAATACTGTTTTGGCTGCGTTTGTTGCCATACCTTCTAGCTTAACTATGTTTTCTAGATGACTTATATTAAGAGCAACATTCAAAGTAGTAGCATTAGGTAAAGCTGCAATAGTATATATCTTTCTATATAAAGGTTTGTTATTGATCCATTTACCTATTACAGTTTCCGCAGAAACATAATTCTGTAGGTTAGCCAAGTTATTTTCTGCAGCAGTTATTCTAGTATCATTTCTAGAATTAAAAGTAGCTGCTGGAATTTTCTTATTAGCTTGTCCTTGTACTATCATAAGTAAGTCTCCATCATTAACATAAGAAGCAACAGGCAACTCACTTACTTTAATTTCATCACTCATTTGTTATCTCCTTCCTAGACTCCCCAGTCGGTTCTAATTAATTTATTATCTTCTGTAGTAATATAAGCATTCAAAGTTTCATTTGTTGGATATTGTAATGTCATTGTTGGCTTTTCTGTACCTACCCAGTCTACATAGCATAGGTTCTCTATTAGTTCTATGTTTTGTATATTATTTAATTGTTGTATTAGGTTTTCGTTTGTTATTACTTCATACTCTGGAGAAGGTTTTATATAATACACAGTTACGTTATTGTTACTTAACCAAGTAGTAAAGTCACTTACACTAGATACAATAGTGTTTTGTATTTGCACATATATTTTTTTAGTATTAGGTGAAATATATAAATAGTCATATCCACCATGAGCTTGACTAACTCTTTGTGTAAAGTGTGTATTTAAACCATTATTATTTGTTACTGTTTCTGGTAAAGCATCACAATTAAACCTAACATAGCCAGTATAAGCAGAGCTAGAAGTCCATGTTCTTGTACCATTTAATACTAATTTACCTATATTCTTTTCTATATACCAGTTATTTCCATAAGGTTCGTAAGGTAATGCAGTAGAACCTTCGTTTATCATAATTGTATCTAAACTTTGTTGTAAGTTGCTATCATTTGTATTGTGTCCATAATGTACTACTAAATATTTTGCATTTTCTCCAGTTGTTATTGTTAATGAAGTACCACTGTTGTTTACTACTGCATTATGTACAGTATAGTCTGTATTTGTACTTGTCATTGTTGGAAATGGTGTACTGTCATAAGTTGCTACTCTAAACGCACTTGTAACTACTTTTCTTGAAACTGTATAGGTTGTGTTAGGTTCGCAAGTAATATAAAACATTCTGTCTGCTTGTCCAGTTGCTATTCTCATAGTACCACTAGCATTAAGCCACCCATTTATACCGTTCATGTTATCTTTATCAAATAACTGCTTACCTTCTGCTCTTTTTAATTTATCTACATAAGAACCTATTTTACATAACTCTATAGGGTTTGCTACATCTCCAAAGTCTACTCTATAACTATTACCAGTAACGTGTTGTTCATTGCTTACTACTATGTTATTATCTCCACTTACTGTCTTTATTTCTACTGGACTTGTTGGTGTTGGTGTGCCGTTTTGCGTTGTGTTGCCTTCTAGTTGTAAAATACTTGCATTATTTGTACTTACTGCGTTTGTTAATGTGTATGTTGTTCCTGTTGCTGTTGTGTACTTCATGTTCTCACTAACTAATAGCTTTTTATATTTATAGTCGTCCTGAACTTTAACTTTTACTAAAAAAGAACCATTAGTATATACTACTGATGGTTCTAATACATAGTCTAATATTCTACTCATAACTACATACCCCTTTTCCAGCTACCGCTAACTTTAGTCCAGATGACTCCTCTTTTCCATGTGCCATTAACATTAGTCCATGCTTTTCCACGTTTCCAGTTATTGCCTACTTTTACATCTCCAGTCTTTTGGTTTCCTTTTAGTGTTACTGTTTCTATATGACTATCTACATTCCTTTCACCATAATAGTTTGTTGAATATAAATTAAGAACAGCTGAAACTGTACTGTTATTTCCATATTTGCTATACAATAGATCTAGTTCACTATCAGTTAAAGCTACACTATTATTTCCTTTTATAATGTTTCTGCTGAATATTTCAGTATCATCAACTATCATCTCTAAAGTAATTGGACTGTTATTTGCAGGAGAAGTTACATCAAAGACTATAGGTTCTCCATGAACTAATGGTTGAATATTGTTCATTCTGGATATATCTAAAGTTGTTGCTGTAAACACCGCACTATCTGCTGTTAATTGACTTTCTTTACCTCTTACTCGTAGCATAATATTAAAGGTTCTGTTTGGAGCAGCAGGTCCAAACCATATACGCCCATAACTATTATTAGGGTTGTGTGAATATTTCCAAGTAGTTCCATAGTCATAACTTACCCATACACCATCTATAACCATATTAGTTGACCAGTTAATAATAAAGTAACTATCAGTAACTTCATATAGACTTATGGCTGGAGCATTAGGTTGTCTAGGTATATTAGTCAAGTACATATTTCCAGAAGCATAAGCATTTCCGCAAGTATAACTTTGTCCTGAGTTATCAGCTACGCTAAAGCTAAAATACATCAACTTGCCACCATTATTATCATGAGGAACTGTTAATGTACCACTTGTTATAGTCATTGTACTTCCAGCAGTATACTGAGGTATTGTTCCAGTATATTGGAGTCCATTAATTGTTACTATATAACTAATTGAGTTCCATCCGCTCCATGAATAACTGCTCTTATATATTGTAAAAGTAAAACTAACTGTTGAATAATTACCACTTTGTGAAATAGAGTCTTCATTAACAGTCAATGTAAATTCGTGGCTATGCTTACTACCATAGCCTACTATACTTGCCATTTATTATTCCTCCTTATTCAAAGTATTGTATATATATATCGCCATTACTTCCACCTGTTGGAGCAGCAGTTCCTGTTGTTATCTTTTTCTGGAAGTTTACCTTGTCAGTATTATATGTTGAAGTTAACACATAAGCACTTCCTGACTCTACATCTTGTAACTCTTCTTCTAATTGGTTAATTAATGCTCTTGCATTGTTTTCTATCTTTGTATATATAGCTTCAAAGTCTAACATAGGTCTTATATCAACAAAGTCTGTTATACCATTAGCTGTTGTTCTAAATTGTGCTAAAGCTACTTGATATAATGTACCTCCATTATCCATATCTTGCTGAGTTACATTAGGATAAGCTGTAGTTGACTTAATTATCTTGAATGAAACTTGCTCAAAAGTACTTACTGTTGCTGTTTGGCTTAAGTCTATTTCTACTACAAGTTTACAATATGCAGTATCTGTTCCAGCTGTTACAGTTTCACTACCTATAACTCCAATAGGTCTTCCTGCTACAAGTATGTTTCCTTCTCCTATTGTTATAGATGAATTAGTATTGCTTAGTTCCATTCCATTAAGTACACCATCGTTGTAGTCAAGCATTTTTCTATAAACCATAGAGTCTATATCATTAGAAGCTAACTGGTTAGAAAAAACATATCCTTTTATCATTGTTCATTTTTCCTTTCTTGTTTTAATTTATCTATAAAGTTAATTCTCATGTTGCCGCAAGTTATATCTATAAATTCGCCACCATTATCCTTAATAGCAGAAACATAAGTATCAAGTATTATGTTATTATCTGTTCTTACTGATAAAGGCATTCCTATTTTAAGCTCATCTACTTCAAATAGCTTTGAGCTTCTCCTTATTCTAAAGCCTATATAATGCTTATATGAGTTGCCTTTAAATACATCAAGGGCTGTTTGGTATGCGTCATCATCATTCTCAGTATAGACTACTTCTACTTTCCCTGTTGCTCTATCTGGATCATTTACATTATCTGTTATAGTTCTGTCAGTTTTTAAGTACCAATTATATAAGTTGTTTTGTGTCTTAACAGTTACTTTAGCAGTTACTGTTGTTTCGTAAACTTCTGTATAATTACTTATATCAGTTGTAGTAGTATCTATTAATACTCCGCTTTGTTCTTTTTGGTATATTTGTAATTTTAAAGTATAGTTAGGTAATAATATCCAGTTATATACTATGTTATAGTTTTGACTACAATTAGTTATGAATGTATGGAAGTTATATATTCCATTATCATTATCAATAGCTTTTTGTATTGGAGTATGACTCAATGCTTCAACTTGTAGCCAGTTAATATTAAGTAAAGTATCATCGCTATTAGTAAAGTAGTCTTCTATTGTCTGGACTATAAAGTCCTCTACTCCTGTTTCATGCATTATATTTTCATTTGTTAGTAATATTTTCCTATCAAATAAGTTTGTTATGTATTTTAATGTTGTAAGTTGTGAATTTCTGCCATCTTCATTAGTTGCGTCCTCAACTATTCCTATGTAGTCTATTGTGTCTTTACGTTTTAAGACTACTATATCTCCATTCCTAACATTGTTTCTTCTATATATGTTAAAAGTTGTCTTTGCGTTTGTTTCTTCATCTATGTTATATTCGTAATTCTCAAATTCAATAACATCTTTAATATCTAAGTTTTCCTGGTCTAGGAAATATACTATTGTTTCTTCATTTTCTAAAACTACAGCTTGTTTGGTTAATACTTGTAAGTCTAATGTTTTAGTATCTGTTTCACCTGCTGCGTCAGTAGCTTCAGCTTCAACTTCATAAACTCCTCCAATACTTGGAGCAGTAAGTGTTATCTCATACATATCAGTCTCAGCATTATATAAAGCATAATACTCTTGACCATTTATTATAATTTTTACTAACATATACTACACCACCTTGTACTGAGGATATATCGTAACTTTAGCACTTGGTATTTCATCTTCTCCATCATTAGCAGTAAGTCTTATTTCACTTGCTCCAAGTGGTAGTCTAAAAATATTGTTATTTTGGATATTAATGTAGGTCTTATTGAATAGGTTCTGGTATGTTCCATCTGCTAACTGTTTTCTTATAAATAAGTTTCCAGTTTCACTTGAGTACTGGAACTTTTCATATCTTTGTATTGTTACAGGAACTTCTATTGAAGCAACTACATCGCCATTAACAATTATTTCAATTTTTGGTTTCTCTACTTCTCCATCTATCTCTACCATTATTGGAGCTGGTATATGTCCTTGGTTATTATATATTAAGCTTCTTGTATCAAAAGAAATATATCGTGCGTCCCATCTAAAATTCCATCTCATTTCATCTTCTCCAGAAGCGTCATATACTGTTTGGTTCTCTTCATACCATAAAGATAAAACATCAAATACTATAGGAGAACTTAAGACTCCATTTGGAGCCATTTCCGTTTTTTCTATAGAAACTATATTGACGTTCCTAAAGTATTCTCTTGAACCATTATCATAAGGAACTTTATAAGAGAACCTTAATGACTTAGAGCGTTCTATGAAGTCTCCAAGTTTCTTGATATTATCATAATTCAAACTATTAACAGTTCCACCAATTTGTCCCTGTGCTATGTTTCTTATATTGGTAATAAAGCTATCGCCTACTCTTTCATATTCTGCCTCGTAACTATATCCAAGTCCAGAAGGCTCAGTCAATAGTACAGCATTTTCTATATCCATTAGCGAAAAGCTTTGACCATTTTCATTAAGTAACCTAAATTCTCTTACCATTTATATTCTCCTTTAATATTCTAGTCCAAACCTTCTGTTGATATAATTGAAGGCATTATCTAACTCTGCTTCTGTCATTTTTTGAGGATAGAAGTTAACTACTATACCTCCAGTTCCTCCAGCTTGTTTCATAGCTTCTGCCATATATCCTACCAATGACCTATCTAATGGAATAACCGCTTCTGCTGACTTTCCTTCACCTATAAGAGCATTAGTAGGTTGTGTTACTATACCACCTTTTGCAAGTGCTATCTTACTTAAATATGGAATATTAAAACCAAAACCTCCAACTCCTGGGACTTCCTCAGGCACCTTTATTTGGTTTACGTGCCATATAAAGTCATTAATTTTATCAATTATCCAGTTAATTGGTGTAATGAACAAACTTTTTAGACCATTGAATATATTTTCAAAGACTGTACTTATACCTTCCCAAGCAGTCTTCCAGTCTCCCTTAAATGTACCTTTTATCCAAGTCAATAAGCCTTCAAGTATTCCTGAGGCTGTTTGTACTACAACTCCTATTCCACTAAAAACAGTACTTGCAATATTTCCTATAGTAGTAAATACAGTTCCAAAGACAGGTCCAAAAGTTGCTCCCAACCAACCAATAAAAGGCATTAAAAAGTCATTCCATAAAGTTCCTACAATAGACATAATATTTTCAATAGTAGGCATTATATTTTCTTGAAAAGTTGATACAAAGGACTGTCCTATTGCTATAATTGAGTTCCTAAAACTCTCACTATTATTCCATAGAGCTATAAATATTCCTACTAAAGCCGTACATATAGCTATTACAATTCCAACAGGACCAGTAAGAACAGTTAATGCTCCAGATAAGCCACCTATCTTAGTTGCTATGAGTCCTATTAGACCAGCCATATTAGAGCCTACCATAAATATAGTTCCTATCGCAGTTATTAACTTTCCTATTATAATTAATGCAGGTCCTAAAGCAGTAACCAAAAGAGCTATTTTTGTTATAGTTTCTTTTTGTGCTGGACTCAATGCTTTAAATGTATCTACTAAGCCTTGTAACCTACTAGTAAAGTTTTTGAATACTGGTATAAGTCCAGAAGTAAGCTCTCCAAGTAATTCTTGGAAAGTTTTCTTAAGTTGACTTACTTGACCATTAAGAGTAGAAGTCATCTTCTCTTGACCGCCATAATACTTACCACCCTCACTAGCAGCTTTCTGTAATGCAGCGGATAATTGGTCATATGTAATATCCATTTTCTTTAGTTCTTCTACGTTTTTACCTGTAGTTTCTGCTAATATTCCATATACATCAATACCAGCATAAGCGAACTGTCTAATATCCATAGAAGTAGCTTTACCAGCATTTTTAATTTGTTGTAAGTTAGAAGCCATTCTAGATAATTCATCATTACCACCGCCAGTTAATGCTATAGCGTCAGCTAAGGCACTAATTGTCTTTCTACTATCATCAGCACTTACTCCAGTAGTAATTAACATCTGGTTTGCTCTAATTAATTCTTGAGTATCAAATGGAGATCTAGCAGCTTGTTTTTGTATAGCTTCAACAGCTTTATTTGCTGCTTCTGCAGAACCCAAGAAAGTTTCATAAGCCTTTGTTGACTGCTCTATATTCGCATTATATTTAACGCCTGTAGCAATTAGTCCAGCGGTTGCAGCACTTAACACACTTACGTTCTTACCAATATTTTCTATAGATGAACCAAAACTCTTAAGCTTATTTCCTACACTTCCTAGAGTAGAGCTTAAAGAATTAATATTATTTCCTATTCTAGTAAATACAGAAGCTTCAGTTCCAAGTTTTTTTAGTTCGTTTTGAGTCTGTATTATCTCTCTCTGTAATGCTCTATATTGAGGTGTATTTAGGTCTTTTCCTTGGTCAATATATTGTTTTTGTGCGACTTTTAATTCACTAAGTTTGTTCTTTGTTTCTGTTATAGTTTCCTTTAATACTTTTTGTTTTTGTGATAATAGCTCAGTATTCTTAGGATCTATTTTTAATAAAGAATTAATACCTCTTAACTCTTTTTGTAAGCTACTTGTTTGAGAATAAACATTCTTCAATGCTTTTTGTAAGCCAGAAGTATCTCCACCTATTTCAACTATTATTCCTTTAATATTGCCTAAAGCCATTGTTATCTCCTTCCAGCCAATTTATCCCAGTCATTCTGTGTCGCTTTTCTTGTTTTATTGTCTTTATTCATTTCGTCAGTATAGCAGAGCATTATCTTCATTACATCTTTATATTCTAGTTCTTTTAAGTCTTGAAGAGTCAGCCCCATTTTTAAGCAGTTAGCAATGAAAGAGTACTCCTCTAAAGCTCCGCTAACTGACTCATTGTTATTATTTTTTTTAGGTAACTTAGCCACCAGTTCTTCTAATTCTTTATCAGCGAAATGAATTTACCGCAGTTTCGGTTACCTCACTTATCCAACTTGATGACAAGTCTATTGTTGTTATACCTCTTAAAAAGTCTTCAAAAGTTCCAAAGTTAGGGTTAGCAGTTAATATCAGGATATATGCGAACTTCTCTATAATATCTATAAATACATCAGCACTTTCCATCATAGCTAAGTTGACTTGAGCTTGTACCTCTTCATCTGTTAACTTTTTCTTTTTTAATTCTTTTTCAAGGTTTGTTTGTTTGTCGCTATATTCTGTAAGGCTTTTTATATCTTCCATCATTCCTACACCAAAAGTCTTTTTGTATAAAAACCTAGTGTAAGCATTACAGTCTATAGTGTACTCTTTGCCATCAATTTCAATTTGTTTACTCATAATTTTTACCTCCTATTTATTAAACACTTGCAGAACCAGTATAAACTGAGTTAAAGAATGCATTATATATTGCCTGGTTATCTTCAGTTGGTTCAATATATGCCATTACTGCCTTATCAGTTTTTCTAGGACTCATAGTAATTGATAGAGTTTCAGTTCCAACTTCAACTGACTCCTCTTTAGTATTGTTTTCTCTAGAAGGTCTAGCTGCAGTACAGTCAAAGAATACCCAACGTCTTCCAGTTGTATCTCCTTGTCCTTGGAACATAAGAGCAAAACGTGAAGTTGTATCATCAGCATTTTCCCATATTGCCCCATTAGTGTCTTTTACTCTACCTAAAATATCAGTTAAGAATTTTTCAGTAGTCATAGCTAACTCTAAGTCTCCAGTATATCCTTGGTTACTATTTGTTATGTAATATTTAATATTATCAGCATAGAATACTGTTTCTTCTCCTTCTGGATCAAAATTAAGTCCAACAGCTCCAGGAACTGCGAATGGAGTTCCATAAGTAATATTTCCGCTGTCATCTTCTGTTATCTTAGCGATATGGCATTGTTCAATTCCATATAAAACTTTATTAGCCATTTATTTTTCCTCCTTAATTTAATTCAAAAAAATAACTTACTTCAAAGATATTCTCATCTTCTAAGTAAGTTTCCTCTGTTTTATTCCAAGCGATATCGCCTAGAATTGTATCTTCAATTATTGCTTCTAAGCTTAAGTCTTTTTCTTGATATATAAATTCTACTTGCACAGGATAGTCTTTAACATATACTTTGTTATCTGCCATAAAATTGTCAGTATCTGTCATAGTACATACTAAGAATGGTGGCTCAACAGGTTTCTTAAAGACTCCATAAGCATACTGTATATTATTAGTTTCACATCTATTCTTTAACTCTTCTAAAGTCATTTTATACCTCCAATTTTCTTATTAAGTAAGTCTACAAACTCTACCTTATACTTATCTTCTACTTGTCTAATGTGAGGTTGTGCTGCTACTCTTCCAGAGCCATTACTTTTAGCGTGGCCAAATTCCAACAAGTGAGTTAACTGATAATTAGTTCTGTTCCATATAGCTTTATGGTATTTAGTATTACCTCTTGCAGAAACTTTTATGGTCCAGCCTTTATAGTAAGGGTTTTCCCTAGTTCCTTGACCTCTTGGAGAAGTTCTTACAAGTTCTTCTTTTGCTTCTTTAGTTACTTGGTCTGTAACTTCTACAACTTCATCTTCTATATCTTCTCCATAGTTCTCCAAGTACTCCATTACAGTTTTGGTTAATTCTTCTGGCTCAATTTTATTCTTTGCCATTCTTCAACTTCCTCTCACAAATTATTATTGTTTCATCTGCGGTAGGGTTTTGAGTCCTTATTACTGAATAAGTTTTTCCCATATATATAAGTTCTTTTTCGCC
>OCVV011277212.1_pt1 | contig 28273 bp, 24 predicted proteins | sample 1539721 | NCBI WGS metagenome assembly OCVV01 (sample SAMN02144230, study PRJEB22623) | gut metagenome | biome: sheep rumen | host: Ovis aries | place: New Zealand | reverse complement strand
GTTCAAAATATACTGTTTTGTGAAAACAGTCAAAACTCAATATTTTGAATTTTCGAGGATGTGTTTTACTGTTCAGTTGTCAATGTTCTTACTTCTTGTGATATCGTCGCTTCCGTGAGCGACAGCTTTCTAAATATATCACTTTCATTTCTGTTTGTCAACAAACTTTTTTACTTTTTATTAAAAAGTTTTTTTGTTAAAAACAGAACGGAGAAGGAGGGATTTGAACCCTCGCGCCGGTCTCCCGACCTACACCCTTAGCAGGGGCGCCTCTTCGGCCTCTTGAGTACTTCTCCAGACGCTTCGTCTACCAAAAATATTATGTAGTTTTTTCGAACGCATTGATAATTATACAAATTGTGCCTATTTTTGTCAACTTTTTTTTGACTATTTTACTTAACTATTTTTCTACCACAACCTGTTGTTTTTATCAGATTTTTTTTACAATATATAGGACTTTGCGCGGCGTGCACATTCCCCCCGGAGTGTTTATTTCAGTAGGGAAGTGAACCTCCACTGAGACAATCTTGTCATAACCCGCCGCTGAGACGATCTTGTCATAACCCCCGCTCAAGAAGCGGGCATCTTCTCATACTGGGATAAATCAGGAAGAGAAGCTTTAATTAGTTAAAAAAACTTCCCGCTTCATGTTGTAGAGTCAGTTATTATCATGAAAAAAAACACTGCAAATGTTTTGGCAAGACAGAAGCGGGAGCGTCCTGTGATGTCATTTTCATGATCAGACTGTAAAAAAATGATGTGCGGGAAGTTTTTATTATTTATTATTTATTATTTATTCTTTATTCTTCGTCCTCTTCTGCCTTCTCATCTTTGTCAAAGACAGTATCCATGTCGATTTCTTCTTCGTTTCCTTCAGCTTCGGTTTCCTGCTCCTCATCAGACGGATTCATTTCATCTGATTTTTCGGCCCGGACCTTCGCTATACCGGCTACGCTCACATCATCCGCAACGTTCATAACCTTAACTCCGGAAGTATTTCTGCCGATAACATTAATATTCGTACTCTCTATGCGGATAACTATTCCCTCCGTAGTGATAAGGAGGATCTCATTTTCATCCACTACTGCCTGAGCAGCCGCAAGCTTTCCTGTCTTTGGAACAGTCTTGTAACAGATCACGCCGATTCCGCCTCTTCCCTTTACCGGGAAATCAGACAGACGGGTCCTCTTTCCGTATCCCTTCTCGGATACCATCAGCATATAATCGCCCTGGATATCAAGCATCATGGATACTACTTTATCGTCTCCGCGGAGCCTGATTCCCCGTACTCCCATGGAAGCCCGGCCCATCGGCCTTACACAGCTCTCGTTGAAACGTATGCAACGACCCTCTCTGGTAGCCATAAATACGTCTCTCTTTCCATCCGTAAACTTCACGTCGATCAGTTCGTCCCCTTCCTGAAGCCTGATAGCTGTCAGTCCCGTTCTGCGGATATTCTGATAATCCATGATATCTGTTTTCTTTACGATTCCATGTTTTGTCGCCATGAAAAGATAGTTGCCCTCTTTGAATTCATCTATCGAAAGAGCGGCAGATATCTTTTCTTCCGGCTGCAGCTCCAGAAGATTTACGATAGCCGTACCCTTCGCTGCCCGGCCCGCCTCCGGAACCTTATACGCTTTCAGCCGGTAAACTCTTCCCTGATTAGTAAAGAACAGGAGGTTCTGATGCGTAAAGGTAAGGAAAATATCCTCGATGTAATCATCCTCCAGCGTCTGCATTCCCTTGATGCCCTTTCCACCCCGGTTCTGAGCGCGGAAAGCATCCAGCGTCATACGCTTGATATAACCTCTCTTTGTCATCGTAATGACTACATTTTCGTTCGGGATCAGATCCATCGTAGTGAGTTCGGAATGATCAACTGTGATCTCGGTTCTTCTGTCATCGCCGTATTTATCCGCAATGACAAGGATCTCTTCTTTTATCAGATTCAAAAGAACCTTCCTGTCGCTGAGGATCTCTTTATAACGGGCGATCTTTGTCTGAAGCTCGTTAAATTCATTCTCAAGCCTGCTTCTCTCCAGACCTGTCAGCGCGCGGAGACGCATATCAACGATCGCCTGTGCCTGCGCATCGCTGAACGCGAAAGCAGCCATCAGGTTCTCTTTCGCCTTCTGTGTGTTTTCGGAACCTCTGATGATCTTTATGATCTCATCTATGTGATCCAGCGCTTTAAGCAGACCGCTTAAAATATGCGCTCTCTCCTCTGCCTTGTTCAGATCATATTTCGTCCGGCGTGTAACGACTTCCTCCTGATGCGCCAGATAATACTTCAGTATCTCCAGCACATTCATTACCTTTGGCTGTCCGTTCACCAGCGCCAGCATGATCACTCCGAATGTATCCTGAAGCTGTGTATGCTTGAACAGTCTGTTCAGGATCACGTTCGGATTAGCGTCGCGTCTTGTTTCGATGCAGATCTCCATACCCTGCCGGCTGGAATGATCGTTGATCGCAGTTATACCGTCGATCTTTTTATCCTTTACCAGGTCGGCTATCTTTTTTATCAGATTTGCTTTATTTACCATATACGGAAGTTCTGATACATGTATCTGACCCTTGCCGTTCGGCAAAATCTCAATATTCGTCACGGCGCGTACTTTTATCTTTCCGCGTCCGGTCCTGTAGGCCTCCTCAATGCCCGCTCTGCCGAGGATCTGTGCTCCCGTTGGAAAATCCGGTCCTTTTATGGCCTCCATTATTTCTTCGATGGATGTCTCTCTGTCATACTCCACCTGATTGTCAATGATCTTTACGACAGCATTGATCGTCTCCCGCAGATTATGAGGCGGGATATTCGTAGCCATACCTACCGCGATACCGGAAGTTCCGTTCACCAGCAGATTCGGAAAACGCGCCGGCAAAATAACGGGCTCCTTCTCCGTATCGTCAAAGTTCGGAACAAAATCTACCGTATCTTTGTTAATATCGGCGACCATTTCCATGGATATCTTTGAAAGTCTGGCCTCCGTATAACGCATTGCGGCAGGGCTGTCGCCGTCTACGGAACCAAAGTTACCGTGACCATCAACCAATGGCTCTCTCATATTCCATTCCTGAGCCATATTTACAAGGGCTCCGTAAATAGAACTGTCGCCATGCGGATGATATTTACCCATCGTATCACCGACAATACGCGCACATTTTCTGTGTGGTTTGTCAGGACCATTGTTCAATTCGATCATCGAATGAAGGATCCTTCTCTGCACGGGTTTCAGTCCATCCCGCACATCCGGAAGAGCCCTGGAGGAAATAACGCTCATGGCATAATCGATATAAGAATCTTCCATCCGCTTCTTCAGATCGACGTCTTCTATTTTGTCAAATATTTTATCATCCATAAATTTGCCTTTCGTTTACTTATGCCTTATCCCGAAGACCGTCAACGGAAAAAACATGCACATTTCTCAGATATCAAGATTCTTGACATCCATTGCGTGTTCTTCAATAAACTCTCTTCTGGGCTCTACCTTATCTCCCATCAAAGTAGTGAATGTCACATCGATCTCAGAAGCCTCATCCTCATTCATGACTACCCGTAGCAGAACTCTCTTTTCCGGATCCATGGTCGTCTCCCAGAGCTGATCGGCGTCCATCTCTCCCAGACCTTTATATCGCTGGATCTTGTTGGAATTATCCCTTCCGATCTCAGCCAGAATATTATTCAACTCATCGTCACTGTAGGCGTACCATTCTTTTCTGTTCCTCTCGATCTTATACAGAGGCGGTTTTGCCAGATAAACATGGCCCTGTTTGATCAGCTCAGGCATAAAACGATACAGGAATGTAAGCATCAGCGTAGCAATATGCGCTCCATCCACATCGGCATCCGTCATAATAATGATCTTATCATAACGAAGCTTCGTAATATCAAAATCCTCATGGATTCCCGTACCGAAGGCTGTGATCATGGATCTGATCTCTTCGTTTCCGTAGATTCGGTCAAGTCTGGCCTTCTCCACGTTCAGGATCTTTCCGCGCAGAGGAAGGATCGCCTGCGTCGCGCGGTCCCTGGCCGTTTTTGCGGAGCCGCCGGCAGAATCTCCCTCAACGATATATATTTCACAATTCTTTGGATCCTTGTCCGTACAGTCGGCAAGTTTTCCCGGAAGCGAAAGTCCGTCCAGTGCAGATTTTCTTCTGGTAAGATCCCTTGCCTTTCTGGCCGCTTCCCTGGCCCGCTGCGAAAGAACTGATTTCTCAATGATGATCTTTCCAACCTGAGGGTTTTCCTCCAGAAACTGCTCAAGACCCCTGGATACTATAGAATCCACAGCGCCGCGGGCTTCGGTATTTCCAAGCTTCTGCTTTGTCTGTCCCTCAAACTGCGGATCCTCTATCTTAATGCTGATGATAGCAGTCAGTCCTTCTCTGATATCCTCTCCTGAAAGATTCGGCTCGCTGTCACGGAGAAGCTTATTCTTCCTTCCGTACTCATTCAGCGTTTTTGTCAAAGCATTGCGGAAGCCCACGATATGCGTGCCTCCCTCCGGAGTCAGAATATTATTTACAAAACCGTAAGTATTTTCCTGAAACGAATCATTATGCTGCATGGCCACTTCGACCACCACATTGTTCACAACGCCGTCGCAGTAAACGATATTATTATAAAGGGCTTTCTTACTGTTATTCAGATACTCTACGAATTCCTTGATTCCGCCCTCATAATGAAAATTTCTCTCTCTGATATGCTCTTCATTCCGCAGATCCTTCAGATATATCCGAAGACCCTTCGTCAGAAACGCCGTCTCGCGAAGTCTGGTCTTAAGCACATCAAAATCAAACTTCACTTCCTCAAAGATCGTATCATCGGGCAGGAACGTGACCGTCGTACCCGTTTTTTCAGGATCACATTCGCCAATGACCGTCAGATCAGTGACCTTGTGTCCTCTCTCATATTTCTGCTGATAGACCTTTCCCCCGCTGTAGACCTTTACCTCAAGCCATGAAGAAAGAGCGTTAACTACTGACGCGCCTACGCCGTGAAGTCCGCCGGATACCTTATATCCTCCGCCGCCGAATTTTCCTCCGGCGTGAAGAATGGTAAATACCACCTCTACAGCCGACAAACCTGCTTTATGATTGATTCCCACAGGTATTCCCCGGCCGTCGTCGCTGACAGAAATAACTTCTCCCGGATAAATGACCACATCTATATTATGGCAATAACCTGCGATGGCTTCATCGACAGAATTATCCACGATCTCATATACCAGGTGATGCAGTCCGCGCCCTGAGGTACTGCCGATATACATACCCGGTCTTTTTCTGACTGCTTCAAGACCTTCCAGAATCTGGATCTGATCAGCACCGTAATCCTGCTCTACCTGCAATGAATCTTTGTTTAAACTCATTCTTATGCCTTTCTTTATATTCTATTCATTCTCTTCTTCGGATCTTATCTCTTCCACATTAACCTTCCCGTCATCTACGCGGAAAATTTTATCTATCTCAAATTTCTTTTCCAGAAGATCCTCCATACCGGTGCAGGTGATGAAGGTCTGCACATTACCTATACTCCTCAGAAGATAATTCTGCCTGTTCTCATCAAGTTCAGACAAAACATCATCCAGCATAAGTATCGGTATGTCTCCTGTCGTTTCCTTCATCAGACTGATTTCAGAAAGCTTCAGAGATAAAGCCGCGCTCCTCTGCTGCCCCTGGGATCCGAAATGTCTTATATCAATATCATTCACTATGATCTTCAGATCATCCCTGTGCGGACCCGCGGAGGTCGTCTTAAATCTCTCATCCTTTTCTCTGGAATCTCTTATCTTTACGCCAAAATCAGACTTATCCACATTTTTCTCGTATACAATGTTTATAACTTCTGTACCGCCGGTCAGCTGAAGGTGAATATCCCTGATCACGGCGTTAAGTCTGGCGATCAGCTTTTCCCTGTCCTCTATTATCTTCTTTCCGGAACTGACAAGCTGCTCATCCCATACGTCCAGAGTATCTCTCAGAGAATAATTCAGATGCATATCCTTCAGAAGTCTGTTTCTCTGTGCAAGGATCTTATTATACGAGCTCAGCTGACGAAGATAGCCAGGATCCATCGAACTGGCGATCGCATCCAGAAATTTCCGCCTCTCCTTCGGACCGTTTTTTACGATATTCAGATCTTCCGGAGAAAAAAATACGATCTTTGCAAGCTCCAGAAGCTCCGCAGCCCTCCTGATAGGAAGGCCGTCTATGGCTACTCCCTTCGTCCTGTTTTTCCGCAGATGCATGTCGATTTTCCGCCGCATTCCGTTCTTTTGCAGATACATACGAATATGAGCCTCATCCCTGTCAAAAAGGATCATCTCTCCATCCTTGCTCCCTCTGTGTGAGCGGGAGGTTCCGCAAAGATTCATGGCCTCGAGTATATTTGTCTTTCCCTGGGCGTTATGCCCGTAAAAAACATTTGTCCCATGATCAAATTCCAGCGACAGATTCTTATAATTTCTGAAATTTTTTAATTCTAAGGATTCAATATACATGATCTGCTGATCTCAGTTAATTATCTTAAATTCTCTGCCGTCATAGGAGAAAATATCTCCTGCATAAAGCTTTCTGCCTCTTCTGTCGTCAACTTCCCCGTTCACCTTTACCAGGCCGCTGCGGATCAGCTCCTTCGCCTCTGCGCCCTCGCCCACAACTCCGGCAAGCTTCATGGCCTGACCAAGTTTAATAAACTCATCTCTGATCTTTACTTCCTGCATTACCAAATTCTCATTCTTTCTCTTTATGTCTGTTATAACTTCCCGCTTCATGATGAGGGTCAGCCGTTATCATGATGACAACTGTTTCAGAAATTCCATGTGGAAAGTTTTTATCTATTATCTGGATATATTTACCGGCAGAATAAGATAAATATAATTCTCGTTATCATCCTTGATAAAACAAGGCGCGATCGGACTCATATAATAGATCGAAATCTCCTCATCCTCTATCACCCGAAGAGCGTCTATCATGAATTTCGGATTAAAACCGATCACCATATCTTTTCCGTCTTTAACCGTGGAAATAGTCTCATCCATGGATCCCATCGCCGTATTAATGCTAAGTTCGATGGTATCGTCGGTAATATTCATCACGACAGGCATCTTATCGCTCTCCTTCACCAGAAGCGAAGCCCTGTTCATACAGGAAAGCAGATCCTGTTTATTGATGACAGTCTTAGTCTGATAATCCCCTGAAAGCATCTGGGCCACATTGAAATACTCCCCGTCGATCAGTCTGGTAAGTATCATAGTTCTGTCAAATTCAAAAATCACATGATCATCGGAAAAATATACCGTAACCTGATCTTCAAGGCCTCCGTCCAGGATCCTGCTCACTTCATTGAGCGCTTTTCCCGGTATGACCACTCTTCTGTCGGTGCACTCTCCTCCAAGTTCGATCCGGCGGATAGCGATCCTGTGGCCGTCCAGTGAAACGACCTTCAGGTTATTATTTTCCACCTCAAAAAGTTCACCTGTCATGAGTTTGTTATTCTCATTCACGGCAATGGAAAAAATAGTCTGGTTAATGATCTGACGCAGTGAATACTGGGTTATCCTGATAGAATCCTTCCTGTCCACAACCGGCAGATATGGGAAATCATCAGCCGATCTTCCCGGAATATCAAATTTAGATTTTTCACAGGTGATCCTGACTATCAGGTTTTCATTTGTCTCCATCATTACGATGTTATCGGGAAGCCTTCTCACGATCTCAAAGAAAGTCTTTGCGTCAATGGCAACTCTTCCTTTCTCGAGAATAGTTCCCTTTACCACTGTCTCGATTCCAAGCTCCATATCGTTTGAAATAAACTTGATCTCACTTGCGGAAGCATCGATCAGTATACATTCAAGGATAGGCATTGTTGTTTTAGATGAAACTGCCTTCATGGCAATATTTACGCTTTTCAAAAGTTCAGAATGATCGAACGTTAATTTCATTTGTTGAGAACTCCTTTCTTCTGGAATGGCAATTGCGAAACTCATAATTTCCCTTCCCTTGAGTTGTGCAATTACCCGGGAACGTATAAATATATAGATAGACTCCGTCTTAGTCTTCTTAATGGGTGTCAGTATGTGCATAACCGCATGAAATCCAATAACCGTAAGAAAAATTTATGCAGAAAACCATGTCAGGAATGTCTCGATAAAAAGTCAGGAAAATGTTCATAAAAATATATCTACAATGCCGCACATTAAACTGACATCTGATACTGACAAAATGTGGATTACCGACAATATATATAAGAAGAAACTCCTGATACTGACATCAATATATCTATACGGAAGGATTTATTTTTTTGATCAGAAAATCGATTTCTGTCCTTATGTCAGGGTTTGACTGATAGTCTTTTTCTATTTTATTGATTCCGTACATTACAGTCGTATGGTTCTTGCCGCCCAGTATGGAGCCGATTTCCTGAAGGTTCGTTTTCGTCATTTCACGGATCAGATACATGACGATCTGTCTCGGATATGCAAGTCTTCTGGAACGGTTATCGCTGCATATATTTTCCGGAGTGATATTATAATGCTCGGCCACGGTGCGGATAATATAATCCGGAGTGATGACCTTCTTTTCATCCGGAGAAATGATATCGCGGAGAGCTGTTTTTGCCAGTTCAATATCAATATTGCGGTGCTCCAGGTTCGCAAGTGCAATGACCTTGTTCAGAGAACCCTCCAGCTCACGAATATTAGACCTTACATTCTGCGCGATATATTCGATAACGTCGTTGCTCACCGAATATCCGTCCATCTCTTCTTTCTTTCTGAGAATCGCCATTCGCGTCTCATAATCAGGACTCTGGATATCAGCCATCAGACCCCATTCAAAACGTGATTTGATACGCTCTTCCAGGATATCCATATCCTTCGGAGGACGGTCAGATGACAGGATGATCTGTTTTCTGGCAGAATGCAGCGCGTTAAACGTGTGGAAAAACTCTTCCTGCGTGGATTCTTTTCCTATAATGAACTGAACGTCGTCGACCAGCAGAACGTCTATATTCCTGTATTTTTCACGGAATTTGGAAAGAGCGGAATTATTTCCGTTACGGATGGCCTCGATGACCTCGTTGGTAAACTCCTCACTGGTAACGTAAAGGATATTCTTTGAAGGATTTTTTTCCAGAATAAAATGAGCTATGGAATTCATCAAATGCGTTTTTCCAAGTCCCACGCCTCCGTATAAAAACAGAGGGTTATATATTTCACCGGGGGATTCGGCTACGGCAAGGGCTGCCGCATGCGCAAATTTATTATTGCTTCCGACAACAAATGTATCGAAGGTATACTTCGGATTGAGGCCCGCAGCGCTGGAAATCTGTGAAGTTCTGTCGGATGAGACATCATTTTCCTCATCATCCTCCTCATCAGACAGAAGAAATCTGATCTGAAGATCCAGTCCGGTGATCTCCGCAACGGCGACCTTGATAGGGAGCGTATATTTCTTTTTCACATAATTAGTGGCTGATTCAGGGTGTGGACTTTTGATGTAAAGAGTATTGTTTTCGACCTTTTCAAAAGAAAGTGGCTCCAGCCAGGTGCGGAAAGAAACATCAGATAACTCATGTTCTGTTACTATATGGTGCAGGATTTCATCCCATTTCTGTTCAATAATGTTCATTTAAAAGACTCTCTTCTGTTACTGATTAAGATTTTGAAAAATACGTTATTACTTTTTAAAATCGATATTTTGGCACAATAATACTTATATATCTTATAATAAATTCATAAAGAATACAATCAGTTTTCACAAAAAATATTATGTCAATGTCTATAAATGATGATAAACGAAATGACATTATCCACAGCGGTAAATTAAAGGTTTCTAAACATAACTGAATGTGAAATACACATGAAACTGCGAATTTATCCACAAGTTATCGACAAAATGTTGATAATTTTACGTAAACTCCACATAAACCGGCATGTCCTGTGACAACAAGTTTTGCTTGACGCAGCAGGGGTTTGTGAATATAATGAGAATGTTATTTTATGTACATAGCGGAGTATTGTACAGAGAAGCAGAATGAGATCATTTTCTCTGTAAAAATAATTAATGAGTTTAAGGAGGAAACGAAACAATGAAAATGACATTTCAGCCAAAAAAGATTTCTCATAAGAGAGTTCATGGCTTTAGAAAAAGAATGAGTACTAAAGGTGGAAGAAAAGTTTTAGCGGCTAGAAGAGCTAAAGGCAGAAAAAGATTGTCAGCTTGATCCGCTTGTTCTTGGGACCGCAGCAATGTGGTCCTTTTATTTCGCGCGATAAGGCCCGGAGTATATGCCGTATCTGTACGGGTATATATGTAAGGCCGGCGTATAGAAGGGGGCTGACCCGGACTGTACGTTAAGACCGGATAGATATGCTAGAATGTATGCGCGTATATAAGAATCCGGCGCAGACCGGAGAAAAATTTCATGTCTGCGCATATCATAAGATAAAGAAGATAGGGATCTTTACATGAAGTTTTCCGAAAGTTTAAAAAAGACGAGTGATTTCCGTTCAATTTATAAAAGCGGAAGATCCTGCGCAAACAGATATCTCGTTATGTACGTTAAAGAAAATAACCTTGAAAAAAACAGAATCGGAATTTCTGTAAGTAAAAAGGTGGGGAACAGCGTAGTACGCCACCGTCTGACCAGACTTGTCAGAGAAGCATATCGTCTTTCAGAAGAAAAATACATGAAAGGTCTGGATATTATCGTTATTGCGAGAGTAAATGCTAAGGACTGCACTTACCGTCAGATTGAGAGTGCAATTTATCATCTTTCAAAAATGCATAATATCATGGAGGATAAAAATGAAGTATGTGATGATTAAAATGATTCGTTTTTATCAAAAATATCTCTCACCGCTGAAAAATTGTCATTGTCCTTATATTCCCTCATGCTCACAGTATGCAGTGGAGGCAATTGAAAAATACGGTGCTCTTAAGGGAGGTTTACTGGCTGCCTGGAGAATTCTGAGATGTAACCCATTTTCAAAAGGGGGTTATGACCCGGTACCGTAAACTGCAGAGATAGCAAATCCTACACGGAGGAAAACAATTTGGAAATTTTATTGACAAAATCAACGACACCGATCATTGGATGGATCGCATGGCTGTTGGGATGGATCATGAATTACATTTATGAAGGTCTGAACGCCATAGGAATTCCAAACATTGGTCTCGCAATCATCTTATATACGATCATCGTGTATATACTGATGACGCCGATCCAGATCAAACAGCAGAAGATGTCAAAGATGATGTCCATCGTTCAGCCGGAGATCATGGAAGTCCAGAAAAAGTATCAGGGCCGCAGAGATTCCAAAGCACAGGAGCAGATGATGGCGGAGCAGAACGCTATTTATGCGAAATATGGTTATTCACCGATGGGAACCTGTCTGCCGCTTCTGATCCAGATGCCGCTTCTGTTCGCGCTGTATCAGGTAATCTACCGTATTCCTGCATACATTACAAGAGTCGGAGCTATCTATACGAATCTGGCCACATCCATGTCAAAAGTATCAGGTTCCGCAGACATCATTACTGAATTTATCAGTGAAAACAAAGTCAGAGTATATGGATCCAGAAGCTTTGATTCCGTAAACGGAATCACCGATTTCCTTTACATGCTGAAGCCGTCACAGTGGACAAAGCTCGCGAAGGTATCAGAATTCGCAGATCTTAAATCATCCATGGCAAGCGTAGCTGCGCAGGCAAAGAGCATTAACAGTTTTCTGGGACTGAATATTTCAGAATCTCCTCTGGATGCGATCGTAAACGGATTCCAGAATAAACAGTTTCTGCTGATGTTCGTAGCTATTATGATCCCGGTTCTGGCATGGTTCACACAATGGCTGAATTATAAACTGATGCCGCAGCAGAACAATGCTGCTTCAAGCTCCATGCAGTCCATGAATACGATCATGCCGCTGTTTTCAGCAGTAATGTGCTGTACATTCTCTACAGGTATCGGTATCTACTGGATCGCAGGTGCGGTCATCAGAAGTATCCAGCAGGTTGTGATAAATCAGCGGATAGCAAAGATGGATCCCGAAAAACTGGTCGAGGAATCCAGAGAAAAAGCTGCAAAAAAAGCGGCTAAAAAGGGAATTTCTTCAGCTTCTTCAGTGAATAATGCTGCAAGACAGAACGTTAAGAAAATTTCTAATCCTAAATATTCAAATCTCAGCGCGAAGGAAGTAGATTACTCCGCAAATGCTGAGAAGGCCCGTCCTGACAGTATTACCGCTAAAGCAAATATGGTAAGGAATTTTGAAAATAAGAATAAAAAGAAAAAATAGGGGTATCTGATAATGGGATATGAATATACAGAGGTTTCAGCAAAAACAGTAAATGAAGCCATTACAAAAGCCTGTATCGAGCTTGGGATCACCAGCGACCAGCTTGATATTGAGATTATCAGCGAGGGAAGCACCGGATTCCTCGGATTCGGAAGCAAACCTGCAGTGATCAAGGTACGTAAAAAAGAAACGATCGAGGAGCAGCTTGAAAAAATCGAACTCGAGCCAATCGACATCGAAGTAGTCAAAGAAGTAGAAGCCGAGCAGAAGGCAGAAAAGCAGGAAGCCGAGAAAAAAGAGGCTGAGAACAAAACAGCTGATATCAAAGCTGAAAAAGAGTTTGAAAAAAAGGCTGACAGAAAACCGGCTAAAAAAGATAACGGTAAAAAGAAAGCCAAAGAAAAAGCTCCTGAAAAGAAACATGATTCTAAGGAAATAGTACTCGAAAGATCTCCGGAAGAGATCGTTACCATGAAGGCGTCGGCATCCAAGTTCCTTGACAGCGTATTCAAGGCAATGAATATGGATGTAAATATCACCATGAACTATAATAAAGAGACAGGAAGTCTCGATATTGATTTTGCAGGTGAAGACATGGGTATTCTCATCGGAAAGAGAGGACAGACACTGGATTCTCTTCAGTACCTGGTAAGCCTTGTGGTAAACAGAGACGTAGAAGATTACGTACGCGTAAAACTGGATACGGAAGACTACAGAAGACGCAGAAAAGCTACGTTGGAAAATCTGGCAAACAACATTGCGCGTAAAGTAAAAAAGACGAGAAGATCTGTTTCAATGGAGCCTATGAATCCATATGAGAGAAGAATCATCCATTCTGCTCTGCAGGGAAATCATTTTGTAGAAACCTACAGCGAGGGCAGCGAGCCTTACCGTCATGTGGTTATTGCTCCAAAGAGAGATAAATAACAGGCATAAATATGTATTTTATATGTATTTTTATGCAAAATACCTCTGAAAATATTGACACAGTTATAATTCAGAGTAAAATGAAATAGGAAAAAATCGTTTCCAAGGGGCGCGTGTTATGCGCGCCCTTTATTATGTCACAGAAGAAAAAGAATTTGACATATTAAGAGCGATTAAAGAAAAGAAGGAGAATGAATATGAAGAAGTTAGCAGCAGTATCAATGGCAGCTCTCATGGCACTTTCCATGACGGCATGCGGATCCGGAAGCACGGAGACAAAAGCAGCAAGCACAGTTGCAGCAGGAGATATAAAGACTGTAAATGAAGGAAAACTGACAATGTCCACCAACGCAGCGTTCCCTCCGTATGAGATGACGACAGACAGCGGCGATTATGAAGGAATCGATGTAGAGATCGCAAACGCTATCGCTGATAAACTCGGCCTTGAGCTTCAGATCGATGATATGAGCTTTGATTCCGCGCTTCTTGCCGTACAGCAGGGTAAGAGCGATATCGTTATGGCAGGCGTTTCCGTAAGAGAAGACCGCCTCTCTGTCATGGATTTTTCAGATACTTATACCACATCTACTCAGGTAGTAATCGTGCCTGAAGATTCAGATGTTACAGTAGATAGTCTCGGCGACTGCATGATCGGATGCCAGAAAGCTACTACAGGATATATTTTCTGCTCCGATGATTACGGCACAGACCACGTGACAGCATACGATAACGGAGCTACAGCAGTTCAGGCTCTTCAGAACGGACAGATCGACTGCGTAGTAATCGACAGCGCTCCGGCACAGGCCTTTGTAGATACTACTCCGGGACTGAAGATCCTTGATACAGAATACGCGACAGAAGAATACGCTATCGGTTTTGCCAAAGACAGTGCTCTGAAAGATCCTGTAAATAATGCGCTCAAAGAGCTCATTGAAGACGGTACGGTACAGGCCATCATCGACAAATACATTACTGAGTAACTATAATGTTCAAGTAAAGAGCCCTTGGAAAAAAGGAGGTTATCTTAATATCTGATATTGGGATAGCCTCCTTTTTTAAACAGACAGGAGCAGGTGATCCTGAAAGCTGTATGGAATAGAGAAGGGAGAGACAAAACATGGAAGCACTTTATGAACAGTGGAAAGGCATGATGGCAGGCGGTCATCATGTGAGCGCATGGCAGAATTTCTTTGTAAAGTTCTACCAGGCCTTTATCGAAGGAGACAGATGGATCCTCTATCTGAAAGGCGTCGGAACGACTTTGATAGTTACGGCTATGGCGCTGATCCTTGGTATTTTTCTGGGAGTTGTAGTGGCCATGGTAAGAACGGGTCATGACCAGCAGCGTCCCGGACAGAAGAATCCGGTTCTGGGATTCTTTAACGTGGTATGTAAGATATATACTACCGTGATCCGCGGAACGCCAATGATGGTACAGATTTTGATCATGGGCCTTGTTATTTTTAAGAGCAGCCGTAATTTTACGGTAGTAGGCGCAATCTCACTTGGAATCAATTCCGGAGCGTATGTTTCGGAGATCATCAGAGGAGGATTGATGAGCCTCGATCCCGGTCAGGCTGAAGCGGGACGTTCACTCGGACTGAACTATATGACCACCATGAGGTATATCGTTATTCCGCAGGCGTTCAAGGCAATCCTTCCGGCACTGAGCAATGAGTTCATTATTTTGTTAAAAGATACGTCAATGATCACGGTCATCGGCGGAAAAGAGCTGCTTTATGCGGCGCAGGGAATATACGCAAGGACCTATGAAGCCATGTTCCCGCTGATAGGTATAGCATGTATCTATCTTATTCTCGTTATGATACTGACATATCTGCAGGGAAGACTGGAAAGGAGGCTGCGTCAAAGTGATCGACGTTAAAAATTTGAAAAAGAGATTTGGTGATAACCAGGTACTTCGCGGTATCACCGAACATATCGATAAAGGTGAAAAAGTCGTTATTATCGGGCCCTCCGGTTCAGGAAAATCCACTTTTCTGCGTTGTCTGAACATGCTCGAGACGCCTTCAAGCGGTGAAATTATATTTGAAAACGTCTCCATGACGGATCCGAAAACAGATATCAATAAACAGCGTCAGAAAATGGGCATGGTATTCCAGCATTTTAACCTGTTTAACAACCTTACGATCATGCAAAACATGACGCTGGCTCCGGTAAAACTAAGATTAAAAACAGTTGAAGAGGCGGAAAATGAAGCAATGGAGCTTCTGGACAGGGTTGGACTTGCAGACAAGGCAGACGCTTATCCTTCACAGCTTTCAGGAGGTCAGAAACAGAGAATAGCGATCGTCCGCGCGCTGGCAATGCATCCGGACGTAATGCTTTTCGACGAGCCAACTTCAGCTCTCGATCCGGAGATGGTAGGAGAAGTTCTGAATGTAATGAAGCAGCTGGCCGACGAAGGAATGACCATGATCGTTGTAACACACGAGATGGGATTTGCCAGAGAAGTAGGCTCCAGGATCATGTTCATGGATGGCGGCGTGATCGCTGAGCAGGCTCCGCCGGAGGAATTCTTTGCCAATCCGAAGACAGAGAAAGCAAAACAGTTCCTGAGCGCAGTACTCTGACGGATCTGCGGCTTATACGGGACAGGAGAAAAATAAGTTCCATAAGGGATGCCACATGACGATAAAAGAAAAGTGTGGCGTCCTTTTTTATGTGTGAATTGCCTGAAAGGTCTTATTCTGTTATAGTATTAATCGACTTTATTTCTGTTTATACAGCAAAATTAGAGAGGTTTTTGGATGCCGGATTTTTATAATGATACGATAGGAGCAATCTCCACAGCACTTTCTCCTTCTGGCATAGCTATTGTCAGAGTAAGCGGTAAAGATGCTTTTTCGCTGATTGAAAAAATTTTTGATAATGGTTTTGGAAAGAAGCTGACAGAACAGAAAACACATACGATCCATCATGGATATATCATGGACGGAAATGAAACTGTCGATGAAGTACTTGTTATGCTGATGAGAGGCCCGCACTCCTATACAGGTGAAGATACTGTGGAAATTGACTGCCACGGCGGCGTTTTGTCCGCAAGGAGTGTACTGGATACGGTTGTCAGAAACGGAGTACGTCCGGCAGAACCGGGTGAATTTACAAAGAGAGCTTTTCTGAACGGAAGAATGGATCTGTCCCAGGCCGAAGCGGTGATGGATATTATTTCTGCCAGGAATCAGTTTGCTTTGAAGTCTTCGGTAAGACATCTGCGGGGAGCCGTATCTGATGAAATCAGAGACATACGTCAGAAACTGATACATGAAACTGCTTTTATAGAAGCGGCATTGGATGATCCGGAACACTATGATATAACGGGATACGGCGGAAATCTCAAGGTTATCGTGGAAGAACAGAGAAAAAGGATCAGAAAGCTGATAGATTCTTCGGATTCAGGGCGCTTTATTTCTGAAGGAATAAAGACCGTGATCGTGGGCAAACCAAATGCAGGAAAATCATCTCTTCTCAACGCACTTGCCGGAGAAGAAAAGGCTATCGTTACTGACATTGAGGGAACCACAAGGGATGTTCTCGAGGATCAGATCAATATAAACGGAATTACGCTTTGTCTTATGGATACAGCAGGTATCCGCCAGTCTGACAACATCATAGAGCAGATAGGAGTGGAAAAAGCCATAGAGCACGCCTCAGACGCCGACCTCATTCTGTACGTGGTGGACAGCTCTGCGTCTCTTGACGAAAATGATCTGAATATCATTGAAATGATCCGTGATAAAAAATCGATCGTTCTGTTAAATAAAAGTGATCTGGATACAGTCATTTCCGCAGAAGAAATGGCCGGTAAAACACAGTCTCCCTGTATATATATTTCAGCAAAAAACAATGAAGGCATTGATGTGCTGGAACAGAATATAAAAGAGATGTTTTTCAATGGCGAGATCAACTTCAACGATGAAATATACATTACAAATATGCGTCATAAAAAAGCACTGAGTGATGCGGATGAAAATCTGGGTTTTGTGATCAGAAGCATTGAAGATGATATGCCTGAGGATTTTTATTCTATCGATCTGATGGCAGCATGCGACGCGCTGGGCGTCATCACTGGACAGACAGTCGGAGAGGATCTGGTGAATGAGATATTTTCTTCGTTCTGTATGGGAAAATAACATAAAAACAGTAGAAAAACAGAAGATAAACAGTAGAAGAACGGTAGAAGAACAATAGAAGAACGGTAGAAGAAAGACAGGACAAAGTCATGAAAATGACAGATAAAAATAAAAATAATATTATGTATAGTAAACATAATTATATAGATGTCTATGAAGCTTTTATGTCTTCTATTCATTCCTGGTAAACATAATTATAAACATTTTGGGGAATAATTGTCAGTAAAAGAGTTGGTTCAATAAAAAGAAATGTTTATAAACGCATAAAAATGTGGATAACTTTTAAATAAAGAGGATCAAGCATGTCATTAATGGAAAAAAATTTTGATGTGGTAGTAGTCGGTGCAGGTCATGCCGGATGTGAGGCGTCTCTTGCATGCGCCAGACTGGGACTTGAAACGATCGTTTTCACGGTCAGTGTCGATAGTATCGCATTAATGCCCTGTAACCCAAACATAGGCGGGTCCTCCAAGGGACATCTGGTGAGAGAACTGGACGCTCTTGGCGGAGAAATGGGAAAAAATATAGACAAAACATTTATTCAGTCAAAAATGCTGAATAAATCAAAAGGGCCTGCGGTACATTCACTGCGCGCTCAGGCTGATAAAAGTGAATATAGCAAAAGAATGCGTTCCGTGATGGAAAATACGGATCATCTTACTATCAAACAGGCCGAGGTAACAGAAATCATCGTAGAGGATGGTGAAGTTAAAGGCGTAAAGACGCTTTCCGGTGCCATTTATCACAGCAGGGCTGTTATTTTGTGTACGGGAGTATATCTGAATTCAAGATGTCTCTTCGGCGATGTGGTAAATGAAACGGGACCGAATGGACTGCAGGCGGCCACACATCTGACAGATTCGCTTATAAAGAATGGAATAGATATACTTCGTTTCAAGACAGGTACTCCTGCCAGAATAGACAGAAGAACTATTGATTTTTCAAAGATGGAGGAGCAGTTCGGAGATGATAGAGTAGTGCCTTTTTCATTTTCGACAGATCCGGAGGACGTTCAGATAGAGCAGGTTTCCTGCTGGCTGACGCATACCTGTGAAAAAACACATGAAATCATAAGAGAAAATATTGACAGATCTCCTTTATACTCCGGTTTGATCAGAGGTACGGGGCCCCGCTATTGCCCATCTATAGAAGATAAAGTGGTAAAATTTGCGGATAAAACCAGTCACCAGGTATTCATCGAACCCGAAGGCAGATATACCAATGAGATGTATATTGACGGAATGTCGTCTTCCATGCCCGAAGATGTCCAGGACGCAATGTACAGATCCGTTCCGGGACTTGAAAATGCAAAAATCGTACGTAATGCATATGCTATCGAATACGATCTGATCGATCCTGTTCAGATTCATCAGACACTTGAATTTAAAAGAATCAGTGGCCTTTTTGCCGGCGGACAGATCAACGGAAGTTCCGGATATGAGGAAGCTGCAGCGCAGGGCCTGATCGCAGGTATAAATGCTTCTATGAAATTGCTGGGCAAGGAACAGATCGTTCTTGATCGGGCTGAGTCTTATATAGGTGTGCTGATAGATGATCTGGTGACAAAAGAAATGATGGAACCATATCGAATGATGACGAGCCGCGCGGAATACAGATTACTTCTCCGTCAGGATAATGCTGATATAAGGCTTCGAAAGTACGGATATCAGGCAGGTCTGATCTCTGAGGAGCAGTATCAGGCGCTTCTGTTGAAACAAAAACGTATCAAAGAAGAGACAGAACGTGTAAAAAAGGTGAGGATAGGTGCAAACGATGCGGTTCAGGAATGTCTGAAAAAGAATAACTCAACGCCTCTTACTCACGGAATTACTCTGGAGGAGCTGATCAGACGCCCTGAGCTTAACTATGAATGTCTGAAAGAAATAGATAAAAACAGACCTGATCTTCCCTATGATGTTCGGGAACAGGTCAATATTAATATAAAATATGAAGGATATATAACCCGTCAGATAAAACAGGTAGAACAGTTCAGGAAAAAAGAAGCTCGAAGAATCCCTTCAGAGATAGATTATGATGATGTCAGCAGTCTTAGACTGGAGGCACGTCAGAAACTAAAAAAATTCATGCCAGCAAATATAGGACAGGCGGCAAGAATCCAGGGAGTTTCTCCGGCAGATATATCAGTTCTCCTGGTTTATCTGGAAGCCCATAAGATGTAAAAGCCTTAAAAAGGAAAAAAGTTTGATTGAACGGAGTGCCGGGAGTGCTATTTATGAATAAATATGATACAAGTTCATTTATTGATCAATTGAAGAAATTTGAAATTGTCCTGACTGATGATCAGATAGATCAGTTTTTGAAGTATTATGAGCTTCTTATAGAATGGAACGAAAGAATGAATCTTACGGCAATTACCGGATATGATGAGGTGATAACGAAACACTTCGTAGACAGTGCTGCACTGGCCGGCTATATTACCCCAAAATCCGGGCATAGTTTAATTGATGTGGGAACAGGAGCCGGCTTTCCGGGAATCCCATTAAAAATCATTTTTCCGGAACTGAAGGTGGTTCTGCTCGATTCATTAAATAAAAGGATCAATTTTTTGAATGAAGTGATTGATACGCTAGGATTAAAAGAAATTGAAACCATTCATAGCAGAGCAGAGGATGGAGCAAGAGATCCGGAATTAAGAGAATGTTTCGACTATGCAGTATCACGGGCAGTGGCAAATCTCTCGACTTTATCAGAGTATTGTTTACCTTATGTACGGGAGGGCGGAATTTTTGTTTCATATAAATCCGGGGATTGTGGAGCTGAAGTGAAAAAGGCTTCAAACGCTATACAAAAGTTAGGAGCAAAAACAGGAGGAGTAACTACTTTTCAGTTGACGCTTAAGAATGAGGTGTTGGACCGATCTCTTATATTTATAGAAAAAACAGGACACACGCCCGGACAATACCCAAGAAAAGCGGGGGTTCCGGTGAAAAAGCCTCTATAATTATAGAAAAATTATGAAACGCTATATGCACTATATAAATGATAAACTGGTGTGATAAGTTAAATGGCGAAGAATGTTTCACGTGAAACATTCTTCGCTATTTTGCTTTCCGGATATATATGTCTGCAGATAAACGCATCTTTGGTTAAATACGTTGTGAGTATATGAATCCTTGGGAATAGAAATATGTGTCTGTGGATATATGAATCTTTGATTATAGGATTAAATTGTTTAAAGTCCTTCGTTCAGGAATTGTATGAAGAGTCATACGGTTTCCTCGTCGCGAACTTCTAATATTCTTTTGATTCTGTGAAGAATCATGGATAAAATTTCAAAACTCGCATCTTTCGATTCTCAAATAGTTTCGTTTTATCCATTTCACAAAATTCGCAAGGATAAGAAGTTCCAGCGACCCGTCCAAATGCATGAAACTTTCACACAATTTCCCGAACTCGTAGTTTTGATAGAAGAATCGTTATAAAAAAAAATGCGTCTGTGAATATATGTACCTTTGGGTATAGTTATATGCGTCTGTGAATATATATATCTTTGGGTATAGTTACATACGTCTTTGAATATATATATCTTTGAGTATAGTTATATACGTCTTTGGATATATACATCTCTGGATATAAGTGTTTCTGGATATATGTGCTGCTAAGTATATACATCTCCTTGAGTTGTTAAGGTTAAGTAAAGGTTTAATAAGAAAGCCTTATGTTTTTTAGAATAATAGGTTTATGTACAGAGGTTATTATTACATCATCGAAAGGCAAACAACAAATAAAAACGGAAAACACAGAGAAAACAACAAAAAAGAAAACAACACAAAAAGGAGAAAAAATTATGAAGAGAAAAGCATTCGCAGCAACAATCGCAGCCCTTACACTTACAGTTGGAACAGGAACAGCAATCGGTGGAGCATATGCAGTAAGCCACATGAATGATAAAAACGCAGTTGTTACATATGCAGACAACAGCAAAAGCAATAAAGTAAACTCACTTATCGCAGAGGCAGTTAAAGAAGACAGCAAGACAGCAGAGCTTGCAGTTCAGAAAGCACTCGCTGAGGCACAGAAAGCAAAGGCAGAGGCAGAAAAAGTAGCAGCAGAGGCACAGACAGCACAGGCACAGCTGGCACAGGCTCAGGTAGAACTCCAGACAGCACAGACAGCAGCTGCTCAGGCTCAGTCAGAGCAGGCTAAGGCTGAGGCTCAGGCCCGCAGCGAGGCAGCTCAGGCAAAGGCAGTACAGAGCCAGGCCGCAGCAGAGAGCGCTCAGGCAAAAGCAGCAGAGCAGAACGCAAAATCTCAGGCAGCACAGGTTAAAGCTGAGCAGGCAAAAGTAAACGCAGAGCAGAAGAAAGCAGCTGAGAGCAAAAAAGCTGAGGTAAAAGCTCCGGTAAAAAAGAGCGAGACAAAGAAAGCTGAGACGAAAAAATCCGAGACAGTATCTCCGATCGGAACAGCTACTATCGCCGCAACAGACTTCACAGCATATGTAGTTAACGGCGTAAACGTTCGCGGCGAGTCTAATCCAAATGGCAAAGTTCTCTTTGATATCGGAAACGGTACAAAAGTAAACGTTAAAGGCGTTGTGACAAAGAACGGAAAGTCTACAGGATGGGTTCAGATCGAGATCAACGGCAATACATACTATGTATACGCTGAGTATCTTACAACAAATGCGCCTAAGTCAGCATCAGCTATCAAAGAGTCTGAGAAAAACACAGCTGCAATGGAGAAAACAGAGAAAAAAGTTGCTCCTACGATCGTAAACAGAACTCCTGCATCTGATGTAGTTACACCGGCACACAAAAACGACGATACTTCTGCAGGAAAAGCAGTCGCAAATGAGATTCTTGCAAAGGGAGAGCGCAAACAGCTTGCAGCAGCAGAGACAATTGAGACGGCATCTCTTCCGGAGGCATCAGTAGCAGCACCGGAGGCTCTGGTAACAGAGATTCCTGAGACAGAAGCAATTGTAGTATCTCCTGAAGAGAACGTTCCTGTAGTAGACGCCGCAACGCCGGAAAAAGATGAAGTACAGACAGAGGTTGTATCCAACGGTGACGCAGCACAGGTAATTGCTAATGAGACAGCTCCACAGGAAAATGTTCAGACACCTGAGAATGAGGATGTTTCTGAGAATGTACAGGAAGAAGTACAGAATAACGAAAGCGCAGAGAATACAGAGAACGTTGAAAACGTTGAGGAAGCTGTAGAAGCAGACAACAATGAAGAGAACATCAGCGTATCCGATTCAGTAAGCGTAACATCAGAGGACGGACAGAAAGTTGTTCTTCACAAAAATGAAAACGGATGCTATGTAGACGAGAACGGTATAGTATACGCACAGAACGAAGATGGAACATGGGTATCTGGAAAGACATCTGACGATTCCACAGTAAACAAAGTAAAAAACACAAACACATACTCTTATAGCTATCAGAATTGATAAAAACAAGAATGATATAACAAATAACAGCTAAATCCCGTAAAAAGGATAATATACCCGCAAAAAGGCGGCTTCTGTAAAAAGAAGCTGCCTTTTCATCTTTTAGAGACATATTACAGTCGTTTCTTGTTTCATAAGAAATTTCGTTAATTTCCTGTGAAACGAAACCCTCCGGGGGATGCACACGCCGCACAAGGGAAGGCAGGTGCGTTGCCGTGCGGCGGCGCGCAAAGTCCGGTTCGCTCCCCTCAAGATTGAGGGGCTGGGGGAGCTGGAGTCCGCTCGCGGACTTTGTTATTTAATAAAAATTAAAAACATGAATCTTCATCGGACAAACAGGTGGAATAATTGGTTTATTGATGATATAATAACTTAGTTTTCAAAGGTTAAAGATAGATCACAACTGACGCAATAGTCGGGAATGTTTCACGTGAAACATTCCTGTGAATTGAGTCACTTTGATGAATAAACTAAGGAGGAAGAGTTGGGAAAAACTATTGCAGTTACGAACCAAAAAGGGGGCGTAGGAAAATCAACTACGGCAATAAATTTATCCGCGGCTTTGGCAGAATTAAAGAAAAAAGTTCTTACTGTTGATATGGACCCGCAGGGAAATACTACCAGCGGTCTGGGAGTTGAAAAAAACGAACTGGAAAATACAGTATATGAGCTGATGCTCGGAGAAGCTGAAATAGGTGATTGTCTGATCAATAGAAAAGAAAAATTCCATGATATTATTCCTTCTAATGTCAATCTTGCAGGTGCTGAAGTAGAACTGCTGTCTCTGGAAAACAGAGAATTTAAGCTGAAAGAGGCGCTGGATCCGGTCAAAGATAGTTATGATTACATAATAATTGACTGTCCGCCATCTTTGAATATGCTTACACTTAATGCTTTATCCGCAGCAGATTCCATTATCGTTCCTATTCAATGCGAATACTATGCATTGGAAGGTCTTGCCCAGCTTTTATATACGATCAATCTTGTAAAAGAAAGGCTGAATTCTGAGCTTGAGATAGAGGGGGTTCTGTTTACAATGTATGACAGCAGAACAAACCTTTCTGCACAGGTTGTTGAGAATGTAAAAGCGAATCTGAATGAGCGGATCTTTAAGACAATGATTCCGCGAAATGTCAGGCTGGCTGAGGCACCCAGTTTTGGTCTTCCTATATTTGAATATGACAAAAGTTCACAGGGAGCAAAGTGTTATAAAAAACTTGCAAGAGAAATATCATGGAAGAGGTGGATTTAATGGCTGCAAAAAGAGGATTAAATTTAGGAAAAGGTTTGGACTCTCTTATTTCACAGAATAGTTCAGTAAGCAAATCTACTGCAAATAATAAGCAAAATTCTACCGGTCAGAACAGCAAAAATTCCGAAGAAAATGTTTCCCGTGCTTTGGAAAAAGAACAGGGAAACAAAAGTGCTTCTAATGGAGAACCTGTTTATCTTAAAATAACTGAGGTTTTCCCAAATAAAGCACAGCCCAGAACTGAATTTGACGAAGAATCATTAAACGATCTGGCTGAATCGATCAAACATTATGGGGTAATACAGCCTTTACTTGTACAGAAAAAAGGCAAAAACTATGAGATAATCGCAGGAGAACGCCGTTGGAGAGCCGCAAAGCTTGCTAAATTAAAAACTGTTCCTGTTATTATTAAAGAATTAAGCGAGCAGGAAGTTGTTGAGATTTCTTTGATCGAAAATATTCAGAGAGAAGATCTGAATGCAATCGAAGAAGCCAACGCATTCAGGCGTTTGATGACAGAATTTGACCTGACACAGGAAGAAATCGCTAAAAGTGTCTCACGAAGCAGATCCGCAATCACTAACTCACTTCGTCTTTTAAATCTGGATGAACGGGTACAGCAGATGCTGGTCGATGGAGACCTTTCCGCCGGCCATGCAAGAGCGCTTCTCGGTCTGGAGGACGAAGATCTTCAGTTTACTGCAGCCGAGGAGATTGTAGCCTCCGGGCTGAACGTGCGCGAAACTGAAATGATGGTAAAAAAACTTCTGTCGCCAAAGCCGGAAAGTAAGAAAAAGGTTGTTGATGAGCAGATGGAAGCTGTATTCAAAGAACTGGAGAGAAAGCTTACAGATTCTACGGGAACAAAGGTTTCCATACGCAGGGGACGCGGCAAACGTGGTAAAATTGAAATTGAATACTATTCGCAGGATGATCTGGATCGTATCATTAATATGTTGAATTCAAATATCTGAGGGGAGAAAATATGAATAAATTATTTGATTCGATCGGCGTAGGATTCGGTGTGGTTTTTATTATTATGATAATAGCCATTGTGTTCCTGATGATTTTTTCGGGAATGATGCTGCTGGAATTAAACCGTATTCGAAGAAGATACCGATCTGTATTGAAAAGCAGTCCTTCTGCTAATAAAAAGGAAAAAGCTTCAGAGGAAGATGTTAAGGATCGTTTGAAACAGCTGGAGAACCAGAGCTATAAGGGAGAACTTCAGGGAACGGACATCAGAGATATCAAGTCAAAGATGGGAACAACGCTTACCCGATACGGAATTGTAAAGTATGACGCATTCGATGACGTAGGCGGAAAGTTGAGTTTTGTCCTGGCAATGCTGGATGAAAACAATACCGGTTTTGTACTGGATGCGATCCACAGCAGAGACAACTGCTTCCTTTATCTGAAGGAAATTGTAAATGGTGAATCCTATATCATGCTTAGTAATGAGGAAATGGATGCGCTTCGAAAAGCGGCATTCGTTACAGATGAAGAAGAAATCATCTGAAAAAGGATCAAAGCTATTTAAACAAGGTCAATGAATCTGATTGAAAAAATATGCTGAAAATAAACGAGTTATTAAATGAAATAGCTTAAGAAACAAATCAAGAAAAAACTTAAGACATAACTTATCTGAGAGAGGGAGAAAAGATAATGATCGATATTAAATTTTTGCGTGAAAATCCTGATATTGTAAAAGAGAATATTAAAAAGAAATTCCAGGACGCCAAGCTTCCAATGGTGGATGAGGTGATCGCACTTGATAAAGAGAGGCGTGAAACGCTGCAGGAAGCAGAAGCTTTAAAAGCACGCAGCAATAAGACAGCAAAAGAAATCGGAAAGCTGATGGGACAGGGCAAACGTGATGAGGCTGAAGTTATAAAGAAAGAAGTAGCCGAATCCAAACAGAAGATCAAAGACCTCGATGCACGCTCAAAAGAGATAGATGAAGAAATCTCGAAGAGAATGATGGTGATTCCTCAGATCATCGATCCTTCTGTACCGATCGGAAAGGATGACAGCGAAAACGTTGAGATCCAGAGATACGGAGAGCCTATAGTTCCTGATTTTGAGATACCTTACCATACAGAAATCATGGAATCTTTCAACGGCGTTGACTTTGAATCCGCAGGACGCGTTGCAGGAAATGGATTCTATTACCTGATCGGCGATATTGCAAGACTTCATTCTGCCGTACTTGCCTATGCAAGAGATTTCATGATAGACAGAGGATTTACCTATGTGATCCCTCCGTATATGATCAGAAGCAGCGTGGTAACAGGAGTTATGAGTTTTGCGGAGATGGAATCCATGATGTATAAGATCGAAGGAGAAGATCTCTTCCTGATCGGTACAAGTGAGCATTCTATGATCGGACGTTTTGTAAATCAGATGCTTCCGGAAAAAGAGCTCCCGATCCATCTCACAAGTTATTCACCATGCTTCCGTAAAGAAAAAGGAGCGCATGGAATTGAAGAGAGAGGCGTTTATCGTATCCATCAGTTCGAAAAACAGGAAATGATCGTAGTATGCAAACCGGAGGAAAGTAAGGAATGGTACGATAAGATGTGGCAGAACACAGTTGATCTTTTCCGCACTCTTGATATTCCGGTACGTACTTTGGAATGCTGTTCAGGAGATCTGGCAGATCTGAAGTGTAAATCCTGTGATGTTGAAGCGTGGTCTCCAAGACAGAAAAAATACTTTGAAGTAGGAAGCTGTTCTAATCTGGGAGACGCTCAGGCCAGAAGGCTGAAGATCCGTGTAAAGGGTGAAGACGGAGAGAGATATCTTCCGCATACTCTGAACAATACGGTCGTTGCTCCTCCGCGTATGCTGATCGCGTTCCTTGAGAACAACCTGAACGCTGATGGAACGGTAAATATTCCTGAAGTACTTCGTCCATACATGGGTGGAAAAGAAAAGCTTATTCCGAATAAATAACATGACTCTCCTTTGAAACTTATGATTTTCATGAGGACATAAAGTATGCATAATTATTTAAAAACGATAGGATTTCGTAAAGTTAATACGCCGGATGATCTGGATAACCTGATCGCGGATGTTCTGCTTCATTATGATTATAAAGAAGTAGTCGAGAACGAAAAAGGACAGCTATTTGCCCAGATATCCAAGGAATATGCCATGGACACCGGCATAACGGTCTTCGGCGCCTATGATGATGAAAATCTCTTCCATATTGAATACTATTATCCATACTTTATGGGCTCTCAGATCACAAACTGTCAGCATATGACAATTGAGAGAAAGATAGGTTCTGAATCATTTTCCGGTGCATCTGACGACGTAAGAGTAGGCACCATGCTGATATTTTATCTTTTGAACGGATCTGAGTATATTCGTGAAGTACAGAGTCAGAAGAATCCTGAAAAACACGCCGCTGTTTCATATTCCGCATTGGCATCCAAAGGAGTAATACTGCTTCCTGTGGAAAAAAATCCTCTTCAGGCAGAGAAAAACGAGAGAAAAATCGAAAAAAAGAATGACTGGTATCTGGCGGCTGCCAATGGGGATGAATCAGCGATCGAAAGTATTACCATGGATGATATAGATATCTATGGTATGATATCCAGACGCATTCGCAATGAGGATGTGTATACTATTGTAGATTCATATTTTATGCCGTATGGTTTTGAATGTGATCTTTATAAGATCATGGGAGAGATCACCGGCTGCCGCGAAGTGAAAAACGTGGTCACCAATGAAAAAATGTATCATCTGAACATGGTCTGCAATGGTATTCCGCTGGATGTATGCGTCAGTGAGAAAGACCTGGTCGGAGAGCCGGCAGTCGGCAGACGCTTTAAGGGAATCATCTGGATGCAGGGGTATGTACACTTTTAATACGTTTACTTTTAGTTCGGGCGTTTATAATTCAACTAAAAACATTTGATATCTTGCAAACGACTGCAAAATATAGTAAGATAATCTATAGGCTTGCAATAAAAGCACAGCAGGATTTCAGATCATGGATGCAGCATTCAGTATGAGCAATGTGACATGTAACATGTAACATGTCGCGTATCCCATGACAGAAAAGTAAATGCAGGTCCGCGTAGCTCAGTTGGATAGAGCGACCGCCTCCTAAGCGGTAGGTCGGAGGTTCGAATCCTCTCGTGGACGTCTCGAAATTGAAGCGGATTTGATTAGCCAGCTAATCAGTCCGCTTCTTCTCTTTCTATAA
>OCVV012843901.1_pt1 | contig 28278 bp, 20 predicted proteins | sample 1539721 | NCBI WGS metagenome assembly OCVV01 (sample SAMN02144230, study PRJEB22623) | gut metagenome | biome: sheep rumen | host: Ovis aries | place: New Zealand | reverse complement strand
TCCGGGGGTGCTTCGCACCCTCGGTTACTGAGCGGTGACGCTTTCAGCGTCTTCTGATACATTTATTCCAGAGATGGGAAAGTTTAATTAGTGAAAGCGAAAGCAATTTTGATGTCGTCCGTGAAAAAAATGCTGGAAATACTTTTTTACTTTCAAGAATTGATGTATCTTTGCTACCGAAACCGAGCCTCACCCCCAACCCCTCTCCAAAGGGCGAGGGGAGTGGAAAGTGAAAAATCCCAATTAAGTACAAAGAACAAAAGACAAGGAACAACTTGGTAAATTAAAAATTAAAAGTTAAAAATTAAAAATGCCATCCGGCTCAATCGCTTCACGCTTCACGCTTCACACTTCACACTTCACGTTGAACTTAAGAACTCAAGAACTTAAAAACTTAAATAAAACTTACGTATTATGAAAAAGATTTACATGATTGCATTGATGGCTGTGGCATCTATGACAGCATACGCACAGCAGAACCTCACCCTGAGTACATACAACGGCACCAACCTGACTCGCTTCGACGGGAAAGAGTGCAATGTGAACGTGAGCCGCTACGTGTTCAACGGATGGAACACCGTTTCCCTGCCATTCGCAATGAGCGAGGACGAACTCAACGAGACTTTCGGAGCCAACTGCAAGTTGGAGAAGCTCGCTGGCGTAGAAGAATCGGGCAGTGCGCTCGTACTCAATTTCCAGGACGTGAAGAAGACAGGTTTGGAAGCAAACGTCCCTTATCTGCTCTACTACACAGGCGAGAACGGCGTGAAGCAAATCAAGAAGACCGCTACGATTGAGAACGCTAACTCTGCATTGAGCTTCACCACCAATCATGGAGAAACCGTGACGATGGCTGGTGCAAACACCCACGTGAAAGGCGTTGGCTACTATGGCATCCTCGCAGTTGACAACGCAGAGGCACAGTTCGTTCAGGTGGACGAGAGCAAGAGCGGATTCTACGCAACCCGTTGCTACGTGCAGTTGTCTTCGGGCAATAGCCGTCAGATTGTTACCCGTCACATCGGAGCAGGCGAGTTGAGCAGCATCCAGACAGTTGCCAACGCAAACGAATCCGTCGATGTATTCAACCTTTCAGGCGTGAGAGTTGCCCGCAACCTCCGTGCTTCTGATGTCAACAAACTGAACCCTGGCATCTACGTAGTGAAAGGTCAGAAAATCACGGTGAAGTAAGCTTTGCCTTTGGCTATTTTTCAACCACGAATTACTCGAATTAAACGAATTTCTGATTTTAATTTTATCGAATTTCTCTTATTATAAAATGCCTGCATTTTTATTCGTGAAATTTGATGAAATGATACTTAAAATAAAATTCGTTTAATTCGAGTAATTCGTGGTTGATAATCATCCTAACTTTTTTTGTAACTTAACTAACTATAATATTCATGAGAAAAGACTATGCTTTAGTGCTGATGGCTGCCATGCTGATGGGGCAGTCAGCTTTGGCACAAACTACTGGCAAGGCTCAGACAAAGCCTTACGTTTCCGACGTGTGGAAAGCCGACCAGGGCGACGGCACATACAAGAACCCCGTCCTCTATGCCGACTATAGCGACCCCGACGTCATCCGCGTGGGCGAAGACTACTACCTCACCGCGTCGAGCTTCAATTGCTCCCCAGGACTGCCTATCCTCCACTCCAAAGACCTGGTGAACTGGACCATCCTGTCCTACGCACTGCCCGAAGGAGTGGGGCACAAAGACGACAAGCCTGGGCATGGTAACTATGTGTGGGCACCAAGCATTCGCTATCATAACGGGGAATTCTACATTTATTGGGGCGACCCCGACCAAGGCATTTTCATGGTGAAGGCAAAGAAGGCAGAAGGACCGTGGAGTGAACCAGTGTTGGTGAAAGCTGGCAAGGGATTGATAGATACCTGTCCATTGTGGGATGAAGATGGCCGTTGCTATTTGGGTCATGCCTTGGCAGGCAGTCGAGCAGGACTGAAGAGCGTGCTCCTCGTGTGCGAATTGAACGCAGAGGGAACAAAAGTCATCTCACCAAGCCGCATCGTGTTCGACGGCCACGAAGATCAACCCACCTGCGAAGGAGCAAAGCTCTACAAGCGCGGAGGCTACTACTACATCTTCCACCCAGCAGGCGGAGTGCCAACAGGATGGCAGACCGTGCAACGTGCCAAGAACATCTACGGACCCTACGAAACGAAAATCGTCATGGCACAAGGCAAGTCGCCTGTCAATGGTCCTCATCAAGGTGGATGGGTCGATACACCATCAGGCGAAGACTGGTTCATGCACTTCCAGGACGTAGGAGCCTATGGACGCATCGTGCATTTGCAGCCGATGAAGTGGGTGAAAGACTGGCCTGTGATTGGTGTGGATAAGGATGGCGACGGCTGTGGAGACCCCGTGCTGACATACAAGAAGCCTAACGTGGGTAAGACCTATCCCGTTTGCACACCGCAGGAAAGCGATGAGTTCGACAGCGTCGAGCTGGCAAAGCAATGGCAATGGCAAGCAGATGGAAATATGAAATGGTCGTTCTGCAATGCCAACAAGGGCGTGCTCCGACTCTATTCCTACCCCGTGGCAGCCGACTACAAGAACCTCTGGGACGTGAACAACCTACTTCTTCAGAAGCCTACTGCACCTAATTTCACGGCAACCATGAAGACCACCTTCGTGCCATCCGAAAAGTATAAAGGCGAACGCACAGGACTCGTCGTCCTCGGCATGGACTACGCAGCGCTCGTGGTGGAGAACACCGACCAAGGGCTCGTGCTGAAACAAGTGGAATGCAAGAAAGCAGACAAGGGAAACCCCGAAACTGAGAACGCCAGCGTGAAGCTGAAGAACGGAACCGTCTATCTGCGCGTGAAATACAGCACCGACGGCTCGAAAATCAAAGGAAGTGAAGGAGGACACGACCTCGTGGTGAAATGTGAGTTCACTTACAGCCTCGACGGTAAGAAGTGGCAAAACCTCGGCAAAGAATTCCAAGCACGCGAAGGCAAGTGGATTGGCTGCAAGACTGGCACCTTCTGCACGCGTCCATCCATCACCACCAACGACGGAGGTTGGGCAGACGTGGATTGGTTCCGAGTGACACGCTAAATCTTCCGATGGATTCGGGAAAAATGATAGTAATGGAATCATAAAAATAGGAGCAGGCAAGGATTTGTCGGCTCCTTTTTTAGTTTGAGAATAAAACGCTGATAAATCTTTTAAAAACAAGACTCTGCATTATCTGCATTAACAAGCTTAACGATAGCTATAATGATTAATTTGGGAATGAGAAGTGAGGAATGTGAATTGGATTTCTAAGTTCTAACTTTATTTCAAATTCCAGTTGAAGTCAAGGGCAGGGGAGAGATTAAAAAAAATTAAGCGAAAAATGGTAAAAAAACGAGAAAAGTGTGACGAATGGGTATAAATTGCGTTGGTTTTTTAAACATTTTTGAGGGATGAGCGTTGTTTTTGGTAGAATTTTTATATTTTTGCCACGTTTTTGGACTGGAACGTGAAATTTTTTTAACTAAACTAATATTAATAACAAAAAACTAAGTCAATTATGCATGGTAATTCTAAGGCAATGCGGGCGGTGCTGACGTTGGTGTTTGCACTCTTTGCATTGGGTATCTCTGCCCAGACTGTGACTGGTACCGTGAAGGACTCACAGGGTGAGCCGGTGATGCAGGCAACAGTGTTGGAGAAGGGAACAAGCAATGGTACAGTTACTGATTTTGACGGTAACTTCAGCTTGAAGACTCAGACCAAGTCGCCTCAGCTGGTGATTTCGTTCATCGGAATGAAGACGCAGACAATCAGCGTGGCAGGTAAGAGCAAGATTTCGGTGGTCCTTGAGGACGAGGCTCACAGCCTGAACGACGTGGTCGTCATCGGTTACGGTACGGTCCGCAAGAAGGACTTGACGGGTTCTGTCGCAACGGTGACGGGTCAGGACATCGTGAAGGTGCCTGTTCCAAGTGTGTCGGAGGCATTGAGCGGTAAGTTGGCAGGTGTGCGCGTCACGACTACCGACGGTTCGCCCGACGCTGAGGTGCTGATTCGTGTGCGTGGTGGTGGTTCCATCACGGGTGATAACTCTCCGCTCTATGTGGTGGATGGTTTCCAGACTTCGAGCATCAGCGACATTTCGCCTAACGACATCGAGGACATCACGGTGCTGAAGGATGCTTCTTCTACGGCTATCTACGGTTCGCAGGGTGCTAATGGTGTAATCCTCATCACGACGAAGAACGCGAAGGCTGGTAGGACTCAGATTAATTACAATGGCTATCTTCAGACCAAGAAGATTGCTAAGCGTTTGAAAGCGATGAATGCTTACGACTATGTGATGTCGAACTACGAGTATGCGCTCCTTCGAGGTAGCAGTAACTTGTCATCGTTCGAGCAGAACTTTGGTGTCTATGACGACCTCTATCTTTATAAGAGTGTTGAGGCAATCGACTGGCAGGAGGATATGTTCGGTGCGAACGTGCTTTCTCATAGCCACAACTTGTCGCTCACGGGTGGTACGGAGAAGACGAAGTTCTCGCTCTCTGGCACTTACGACTACAATGGCGGTCTGATGGAGAACAACGACTTCTCGCGCTATGCTTTCATGTTCAAGTTGAACCATGACATCAACAAGAACTTGAAGTTCTCGATGAAGGCTAATGTGGGTGACCAGAAGGTGAATGGTCAGGGTACTCAGGGTGGTACTTACAAGATTCGTACTTCGCAGGCCATCACTTCAGTTGCTACTCATGGCCTCTCTGGATTTGTTGACCCAGACATTGCAAGCATGAGTGATGAAGAGTATCAGGAATACTTGCAGAACAACATGAGCCTCTCTGAGCAGGCACAGCGTTACTGGCGCAGACGTAACAACCGCAAGTTCGGTTTCAGTGCTGCACTCGACTGGACCATCATCAAGGGCTTAAAGGCTCATGCTGAGGGTGGTTATGACTATGGTTTCAACGAAACGAAGAACTGGTGGGGTTCCACTACGACGAATGCTTCTTACGTGGGTGGTATGCCGCTGGCTGAGTGGACGAAGCAGAACCAGCGCACGGTGCGCGAGAGCGTGAACATCTCTTACGATAAGAAGTTTGGTGAAGACCACAAACTGAATGTGATGGTGGGTCAGGAATTCCGCAAGCAGATGACTGACCAGAACTATATGTACGGCACAAGGTATTCGGAGGCAAGAACGCCTGAGAACGTGTTTGCGAACTTCGGACTGGGCGATGGTGTGACAACCATCAGCAGTAATGTGTCGGCTGACGATGTGCTGAATTCTTACTTCGGCCGTATCAATTATTCGTTCAAGGACCGCTATTTGGTTACGCTCACGTTCCGCGAGGATGGTAGCTCGAAGTTTGCCGACGGTCACCGCTGGGGTTTCTTCCCTGCTGCTGCCTTGGCTTGGCGTATCATCGATGAGCCTTGGATGGAGGGTGCGAAGGGCTGGTTGTCGAACTTGAAGCTTCGTCTCTCTTACGGTAAGGTGGGTAACAACCGCATCGCAAGTAGCACTTACCAGCAGCTTTACATGGCTAACAGTGGTTCGAAGCGCTATGGTGTGGGTGAATCCCAGAACAACGACTATGCTTCGTCGGCTGTGCTTGCCAACCCTTTCATCACATGGGAGAAGAGAACGACTCGTAACATCGGTCTCGACTTCGGTTTCTTGAATGAGCGCATCAACGGTAGCATCGAATACTACTGGAACAACACGAGCGACCTTTTGATTCAGCACAACATCACGGCTCCTGGCTACACGAGCGTTTATGAGAACTGTGGTGAAACGAGCAACAAGGGTTGGGAATTCTCGCTGAATGCTGCTATCTTCACGAAGAAGAACTTCACGCTGAATGCTAACTTCAACATTGGCTTCGACAAGTCGAACGTGAAGGAGATTGCCGAGGGCATGAAGGAAATGACGTTTGCTTCGGGATGGGCTGGTACTGACAACCGCAACCAGCAGGACTACATTGTTCGCGTGGGCGACCCTATCGGTTTGGTATATGGCTGGAAGACTGCTGGCTACTACACGACGAATGATTTCGAAAGCTATGATGCTGCTACGAATACTTACAAGCTGAAGGATGGTGTTGCAACGACGGCTCTGCTCGGTGGTGCTATCGGCATTCGTCCTGGTACTATCAAGTTGCAGGATATCAATGAGGACGGTGTGGTTGATGCAAAGGATATCACGGTGATTGGTGACACCAACCCTAAGTTCTCGGGTGGTTTCGGTCTGTCGGGTACTGTTTATGACTTCGACTTCAATGCCAACTTCACTTTCACTGTGGGCAACGACCTCTACAATGCCAACAAGATTGCTTCTACTCAGCAGTATCGTTCGGGTACTTATCCTAACATGCTGAACATCATGAACCAGAGCAACTCTTATTCTTACATGAACCCTGAGACGGGTGAGTTGCTGACCAGCTTGGAAGACCTTGCGAAGTGGAACGAGGGTCCTCGCCAGAAGGAATACTGGAGCCCTTATTCGTTCGGTTCGGCTGTGGTTCTGCCTACAGACTGGGCAATGGAGAAGGCTTCTTTCCTCCGCTTGCAGAGCTTGACGATTGGTTACACTTTGCCAAAGAGCTTCACAAAGAAGTTTGGTGTGGACCGTCTGCGCTTCTATGTGACGGGTTCGAACCTCTTCGTGATTACCAACTACTCGGGCTATGACCCAGAGGTGAGCTCTTACGCTCGCAATAGCAGCTATTCGGGTTTGACTCCTGGTATCGACTATTCTTCTTATCCAAAGAGCCGCTCTTTCACCTTCGGTGTTAACCTCACGCTCTAATAAGTTAAAAATTAAAAGTTAAAAACTTTGGTGAGTTAAAAATTAAAAATTAAAAATTAAAATGTCAATGAGTTTCAACTTATTAACTTTTAACTATTAACTTTCTAAGACTTTTAACTCTTAAAGACTTAAAAACTTAAAAACTCACAATATGAAGTTCATCAATAAATATATAGTAATAGCAACCGTAGGCGTAGTTGGTCTGAGTGCTTGTGCTGATAAGTTGGATGTTTCGTCTCCATCTCAGGAAGATGCCAATTTCGTCTATTCGAGTACGGAAAACACGCTGTTGGCTCTCAACGGTGTGTATAACTTGTTTGGACAGGACTCTTATACGTCGCGTATGTCCAACGTTTGGATGCAGAACACAGACGTGGAAGCGAGCGCACCAAGTGCTGGTGTGCCAAGTAGCGACCGTCGTGCTGTTTGGTCGCTCCAGTCGTCTGCCATTGTTGGTTTCAACGATGTGTATGCTGCCTGGAACCATAACCTTCAGGCGATTGACCGTGCTAACCAGGTGATTACAGGTATCGACAACAGTGCTATTGGCAATGAGTCGGAAATGCAGCAGATGAAGGGTGAGGCTATCTTCCTGAAGGCTTACCGCTACTATCTGATGTGCAATTTCTGGGGCGATGTGCCTTATTATGAGGTGCCAGCTGCTTGGGGACAGGTTCTCGACAAGCCTCGTACCGACAAGTTTGTCATCTATAGCCGTTTGCTCCAGCAAATGGTGAACATTGAGCCTGCTATGAAGTTCTCGGATGTGAACACGGGTGGCATTGAGCGCATCACTCGCGACTTTGCCATCGGTATGATTGCCCGCATCGCTCTCTTCCGTGCTGGCTATGCCAAGACGGTGAATAACGAAATGAAGCGTGCTGACGACTACTTGGATGTGAATGCTGACTCGCTGTCTGTCACTTACACCGACTTGGCTGGCAACACAGTGACGGCTCACACTTATCAGGACTACTATCAGATGGCTAAGAACTATGCTCAGAAGCTGATTAACCTGAAGCCAAGAAACTTGAATTCTGACTATAATCAGGCTTTCCTCAACGAGAACCAGTACACTGTGGTGAACAATGGCGAGGTGCTCTACGAGGTGGCATTTGTTGAAAGCTTTGGTGGCGATGTGGGCTGGTGCTTCGGTGTGACGAACACGGGTGCTTGCGCTAAGGGTAACACCACGAACCAGGTGGGTCTCACTCCGTCTTACTACATGTCGTTTGCCGATGGCGACCAGCGTCGTGATGTTTGCTGCGCAACATGGATGCACGACAACGATACGATTGGCGTGAACAGCGTGACAGGTATCAGCGTTGGTAAGTGGGACCGTGCCCTTGCAACGAAGGAGCTGGGTAAGGAGTCTTCGAAGGGTACGGGTATCAACTTCCCTCTCATGCGCTACTCCGATGTGCTCTTGATGTTGGCAGAGGCTGAGAACGAGCTCAATGGTCCAACAGCTGTGGCACAGAATGCGCTGAAGGCAGTGCGTGCTCGTGCTTTCGCTGGTCAGGCTAACTATGCAGAGCAGGTTGACAACTATGTTGCTACTGTTTCTACGAGCAAGGATGCGTTCTTCAACGCCATCGTTGACGAGCGTGCTTGGGAGTTTGGTGGTGAAGGTCTGCGTCGTTTCGACCTCATTCGCTGGAACCTCTATGCCAAGAAGATTGAAGAGGCTATGCGCACCATGCTTGTTTGGGGTATTGCTCAGAACCCAGACTTGATGATGGATGAAAGCGTAAAGGCTGCTTATCCAGATGTTACCAAGTATGCAAACTGGGCAAACTACCTCTACTACAAGTTGGGACCTACGGCGAACAATACCAAGAGCCGCATCACTTGGCTCAACACGAAGTACAAGTTAGCTGAAGATGCAGATGTCAGCGGATGGTATCGTCTGAACTGGGGTTCTTCGATGCTCAAGCGCGTGCGTACATATATTTATAAAGGCACTTCCTACACGGCTTGCACAAAGACAACAGATGCTTCTACGGGTATCAAGACATACGTGCTGGGTGAAGGTGCTTCTGCTTTGACGGTAACGGTGAATCCAGATGAGGATTCCAACATCACTCGTCACGACGAATACCAGGCAAGCGATTATGCAACTCGCATCTATCGTGGCTATTCCAACGGTGCGTTGACTGGCGACGGCATTGTTCCATTCTATCTCCCAATCAGTACTACGACACTCAACTCAAGTGAAGCCCTCAGCAACGAGGGTTACGGAATCCTTGCCAACAGTGCTGGTGAAGGCATCAATGTTGTTGTTGGTATAGTAGAAAATGAAAACTATTAAATCCATAAGAAAAAACATGAAAAAGGTAAATAAATATTTGTGGCTTTTCATTGCCTCGGTGCTTGTTGGAGGGGTGTTCTCTGCATGTAGTGATGACGAGGATTTGGCAAAAGCCGATGCATTGTTCCGCCCTATCATCAATACCGATGAGGATGTTGTTATTGGTTTGACATCGGAGAATGTGCCATACGTTACGGTGTCATGGGACAAGTTCAAGGATGCTAACCAGTATGAAGTGACGCTTCGCTCGACCGATGGTTTGGATGAGCGTGTTGTCAGCGTTGACACCAACTACGTTCGTTTCGACAACTTGAAGTACGACACCGACTACAACATTGGTGTGAAGTCGAGAAACACAGTGACAGGTTTGCAGTCGAAGGATTACACATTCTCCATCACTTCTGCCGACTTTCCAACGAGCCTTTACAACATTTCCACTTCCGACATCATTGATACACAGGTGCGTGTGAAGTGGAGCAATGGAGTGGTTTACGATTCGCTTCAGATTGTGAAGGACAGCGATGGCTCTTACGTGAAATCTGTTGTACTGAGCGAAGATGACAAAGCAGCTTGCTCGAAGATTGTGACGGGATTGGAGCCAAAGACAGCTTACCGTGTGCTCGCTTACTCGAATGACAACTATCAGGGCAAGAAGCGTTTCACGACGGTTGCTGCTGAAAGCTATGACGGCGTTGTGGTTGACCTCCGTGGCTTGAGTGAAAGCGAGAGCCTGAAGTGGATCAATACCGACAATATCGACTCTTTGGTAAGAGAAAATCCTGACCAGAACATCAATATCGTGCTTCAGGGTGGCATGAACTATCGTTTGGAAACTGTGAAATTGCCTTCTACCAAGGGAACGATTAAGTTTGTGACAGGTCTCTCTCTTTCTGGCAAGGCAATTTGGAATGTAACTGGTAACTTCGACCTCCCTTCTGGTGTTGACATTGCTGGTGTTACATTTGAGAAGATTGACTTCACAGACGATGAGTCAAAGCCTCGCTCAAGCGGCAACTTTGGTGGTACTTACCTCTTCAACCCTCAGAGCGATGCCAAGATGCACACACTCACACTCCAGAGCTGTGAGGTTCGCTACAAGCGTGGTGTGCTTCGCATTCGTTCAACCAATGAGGTGGATAATGTCATTATCGACGATTGCATCTTCGAGTATATCGGTGGCTATGGCATCACAAACGTAGATAATGGTGATGCTTCCATCCACAACATCAAGGTTTCGAACTCTACCTTTGCTAACTGCGTTCGTATGTTCGTCAACACGAAGAACAAGTCGGGTGGTTGCACTCAGAGCGTAGATATTCAGAACTGTACCTTCGTTTACTTCTCTCAGCCAAGCCGTGGTATCATCGAATTGCAGGATGATGACATCCCTGGCGGCATCACGATGAAGAACTGCCTCTTCGGACCTGCTGGCGAACTCTACACGAAGGGTGACGTTGGCGAAGGAGCTACGGGTATCAAGGGCTGGACAGGTGCTGTTGCACCATCTGCAAGCGACATCTACTACACCAGCGACTTCGTGAAGCGCATGAAGGCTGATGGAACCGATGTTGACAACTACATCGAAGGCACTGTTCTCAGCACAGATGTTACAGGCACATTCTTGAACCCTCAGCCAGGTGTGGATGCTGAAGGCAATGCGACTCTCGACCCAAGCGACTTCACACTTATCAGCGATGAGGCAAACAAGGCAAAGGCTGGTGACCCTCGCTGGCTGAAGTAATCCATCGAACGTATTGAAATCTGTGGAACCCGACACAAAGGGTTTCCACAGATTTTTTGTTTATAATAAACCTATTCCATTGTTATGAAAAGGAAAATTCTTTTTAGTCTTGCATTTGTCGTTTCCTTCTTTTCTCTTTCTTTGCTCCATGCCCAACAGCTGGCTTTTCCTGGTGCAGAAGGCTTCGGACGCTTCACTACGGGTGGACGAGGCGGTACGGTCTATCATGTCACGACACTCGAAGACACCAACACCAAGGGCTCTTTCCGCTATGCCTGCAACCAGAGTGGCACACGAACCATCGTGTTCGACGTGTCGGGAACCATTCATCTGAAAAGCGAACTCACTATCCGCAATGCCAATGTGACGATAGCAGGACAGACTGCTCCAGGTGATGGCATTTGCATTGCCGATTATCCGTTTGTCATTTCATGCAGGAACATCATCATCCGATACATCCGTTTCCGTTTGGGCAACAAGAACGTGGCTTATCACGAAGGTGACGGACTGGGTGGCATGGACTCACAGAACATCATCATCGACCATTGTTCCGTCAGCTGGAGCATCGACGAGTGTCTCTCGGTCTATGGTTCCAAGAACCTCACCGTGCAGTGGTGCATTGCTTCGCAGAGTCTGAAGAATGCAGGACACTCCAAGGGAGCACACGGCTATGGAGGCAACTGGGGCGGTTCGGGCGCATCCTATCATCACAACCTCATTGCGCACAACGAATCGCGCACACCTCGCCTCGGTCCTCGTCCAAGCACACAGACCGACGAACGCATGGACTTCCGTAACAACGTCATCTACAATTGGGCTGGCAATGGTTGCTACGGAGGTGAAGGCATGAATGTGAACATGGTGAACAACTACTACAAGGTAGGTCCTGCCACAGAGAAGCGCAACACCACCATCCAGCGCCGCATTGCAGCAGTGGGTATTCGTACATCTGAATACACACACCACAACACCGCCAACCCTAATCAATGGGATTTGATGTGGCACGTGTGGGGAAAGTATTACGTGAATGGAAATGTCAACAGCAAGTACAGCAATGTGACGAAGGACAACTGGACTTACGGCATGTATAATCAAATCGACAACGGTTCGGTTGACAACACCTACACTCAAGCCACCAAGGACACCATGAAGGTGGATGTGCCTATTAAATACGAGGCTGTCACCACGCATACTGCAGAGCAAGCCTACGAGCGCGTGCTGAGCTATGTGGGTGCTTCCCTCCATCGTGACTGGGTAGATGAGCAGATGGTCAACGACACGCGTCGTGGCACAGCTACCAGCACTGGCTCTGGGAATTATCCAGGCATCATCAATTCTCAGGATGACAACAAACCCGCCAATGCTCCTGCTGATTGGTCGGCTTGGCCTGAACTCAAAACCTACGACGTGCAGACCGATACGGACGGTGACGGTATGCCTGACACTTGGGAGAGCAGTCATGGACTCAATCCGAACGATGCAAACGATGGTAAACTGGTGGCAGAGGATGGTTACACCAATCTCGAAATCTATATGAACAGCATTGTTGCCGACATCACCGCAGCCCAAAACGAAGGTGGAACGGTCATGAGCGGTACGCAGACGATGGACGGAGGAGGTGAACCCATCACGCCCAGCGACGACACGCCCACGGAAGTGAAGGATTACACGCTATCATCTTCAACTTACGTGGACTCCAACCCTACCAGTACATGGAACTTCGACGATGGATTCAGCATCACCAACGAAAAGGACAAGGCTTATGCAGCAGGAACGAATGGCACGATGAAGTTCACACGCAACATGCAGTTTGTCATTCGCATCCCCGATGGCATTGCCATCACGAAAGCCACCTTCACGGGCTATTGCAATGGCGACGGCCAGACGGGTTATCTGAAGGAACTCAATGGCATCACTTACGAGGCTGACGTCTATCCTTATCCAGCACGTGATGCGGCAGTCAATTCTGCCACCCACACCATCGAGTTCGCTGTTCCTGTCACAAGTGAACTCTCCTTCACTCCTTCGGGCGACAATCAGGCTTGCTACGCCATCACCCTTACGGGCGGTTCACTTGATACGGGAATCTCCTCGCTCCATTCCGACACTCGGTCTGACCATCGCATCTACAACCTTGCAGGACAAGTTGTCACCATTCCTTCGCGTGGCATCTACATTCGCGATGGAAAGAAATTCATCGTTACACAATAATCATTTTATCAGTGTACAAAACCTATGAAACTTAAATTCATCCTCTGTTCTACATTCTTCATTCTTCATTCCTCATTCTTCACTTTAAACGCTCAGCCCTATAAGGATGCGTCCTTGTCTGCTGCCGAACGAGCTGCCGACCTCTGTTCGCGTCTCACACTCGAAGAGAAGGCAAGGCTCATGCGCAACGATTCTCCTGCCATCAAGCGTCTGGGCATACCTCAGTTCAACTGGTGGAACGAAGCATTGCATGGAGTGGGGCGCAATGGCTATGCCACCGTGTTCCCCATCACGATGGGCATGGCTGCTTCCTTCGATGATGCACTTGTCCACAAGGTTTATACAGCGGTGAGCGATGAAGCCCGTGCCAAGGCTGCCTTGGCGACCAAAAGCGGAGTGGTGAAGATGTATCAGAGCCTGTCTTTCTGGACACCGAATATCAACATCTTCCGCGACCCGCGTTGGGGACGTGGACAGGAAACCTACGGTGAAGACCCTTATCTCACTTCTCGCATGGGATTGGCTGTGGTACGCGGACTCCAAGGACCTTCCGACAGCAAGTATCGCAAACTCCTTGCCTGTGCCAAGCACTTTGCCATTCATAGTGGACCTGAATGGAACCGCCATCAGTTCAATGTCACCGACCTCTCTCCTCGCGACCTCTACGAAACTTATCTGCCAGCCTTCAAGTCGCTTGTGCAGGAAGGACAAGTGGCAGAAGTGATGTGTGCCTATCAGCGTTGGGATGGTGACCCTTGCTGTGGCAGCAACCGTCTGCTTCAGCAAATTCTCCGCGATGAGTGGGGATTCAAGGGACTGGTGGTGAGTGACTGCGGAGCCATCAGCGACTTCTGGAAACCTGGCTGTCACGAAGTGGTCAATACGCGCGATGAGGCTTCAGCCAAGGCTGTCATCAGCGGCACCGATGTGGAGTGTGGTAGCGACTATCGCTCTCTGCCCGATGCCGTTCGTGCTGGACTGATTAGTGAAGAGCAAATCAACGTGAGTGTGCGCCGTTTGCTTCAAGCGCGTTTCGAACTGGGCGATTTCGACCCAGCCGACCAAGTGGAGTGGACCAAAATCTCCCCTTCAGTCATCGCTTCGAAAGGACACAAGCAGTTGGCACTCGACATGGCACGCGAAACGATGGTGCTCTTGCAGAACGACGGTGTGCTTCCGCTTCAGAAGTCGGGACAGAAGATTGTGGTGATGGGACCGAATGCAGCTGATTCCACCATGCTCTGGGGTAACTACAACGGAACGCCAACATCCACCGTCTCTATCCTGCAAGGCATTCAGCAGAAGTCGCAGGACGTGAAGTTCGTGGCTGGCTGTGGCTATGTGCGAAACACCGTTCTCGAAGGTCGTTTCAATCGCATTCGCCAGGCTGATGGTTCTCAGGGCATGAAGGCAACGTATTGGAACACCGAGAAGCCCGAAGGCACACCAGCAGCGGAAGTGAGAATGACGGCACCGATTGCCTTGGTGAATGGTGGCAACACAGCCTTTGCACAAGGTGTGAACCTGGAGCATTTCAGTGCGTGCTATCAAGGCACCTTCCATGCCGACAAGACCGAAACCATCACGCTCGACGTGAACTTTGAGGAACACGCCTGCATCATTTTCGATGGCGACACCCTCGTCAACCGATGGAACAATCACGGCCCTCGCAAATACACCTACGACCTGAAGGTGGAGGCAGGAAAGGACTATCCTGTGCAAATCGACTACACACAGACCACAGGACTTGCCCTCATCGAAATCGACATCTACCACGTCGGCGATGCCAGCATTGAGCAGACACTCCAGCAGTGTGCCGATGCCGATGTAATAGTGTTCGTGGGAGGCATCTCGCCACGTCTCGAAGGCGAAGAAATGAAGGTGAACGCCCCAGGTTTCAAGGGAGGCGACCGCACCAGCATCGAGTTGCCACAAGTGCAGCGCGACATGATGGCTCGTCTGCATCAGATGGGCAAGCGCGTGGTCTATGTCAACTGTTCGGGTAGTGCCATCGCACTCGTTCCAGAAAGTCAGAACTGCAATGCCATCGTGCAGGCATGGTATGGCGGCGAATCGGGAGGAACGGCTCTTGCCGATGTGCTCTTTGGCGACTACAACCCTTCGGGCAAGCTCCCAATCACCTTCTATCGTTCCACCGACGACCTGCCCGACTTCCTCGACTACTCCATGCAGAACCGCACCTATCGCTACTTCAAGGGCACACCGCTCTTCGCTTTCGGCCACGGACTCAGCTACACCACCTTCCGTCTCGGTAAGGCAAAGTACAACAAGCGTCGCGACACGCTCACCCTGCCAGTCACCAACACAGGCAAGCGTGAAGGTTCCGAAGTGGTACAGCTCTACGTGCGTTGCCTCGACGATGTCGGCGGACCTCAGAAGTCCCTTCGTGGATTCGCTCGTGTCCATCTCCTGCCTGGCGAAACCAAGACCGTCACCATCGACGTTTCTGAGTCCACCTTCGAGCATTTCGACACAAGCACCAACACCATGCGCATCATGCCTGGTAACTACCAGTTGCTTTATGGTACCAGCTCATCCGATGCCGACTTGCAGACTCTCTCTGTGAAGCGCAAATGATTTTTTCTAATTACGCAGTGTTCAAGGGAACGGTGATTTCTGTTTTTCATTGTTTCAAAGCAAAATTCTTTTTTTGATTATACAGTATCATTCCTTTGCTTAAAGTGAAATGCTGAGCTCTCGGTGTTGTTCAAGCGAGCTCTCACTTGAACAGCAACGAGGGCTCGCTGATTAAGTAACAAGCTCTCGTGTTACTAGTTGAATCAAAAGGAATGCTTCTGTAAGTTCCTTTATGTGCATCGGTAAATCCCCTTAAACGCTGCATTAAAAGCATTTTATGTTCCTTTTATATCTATGTCTCCATTTCACTATTTCACTACTGCAAGGCGACATCAGATCTTTCAACAGAACTGAAGTAATTATCTTGATATTGTCATAGTCATATTTCTATACGCGTTTTTTGACGTTAATTTGAAAAGATGGATGAATAGGGTTTTTCCTACTATGTTATAGGAAAAATCCGTTTCACAAGTGTTGTTTTAAGACTAAATTTGCAGTATGATTATTGCCGAAAGTGAGTAAGATATTCATCTAACAAGTCAAATGTATTCACCTTATAAGAAAGAAGTCCTATACCATGTTTAATTCAAAGCACCAATAATCAGTTTTAGAATGATGACTATAGCATTCCTTTCGGATGGTATGTGCAAGACTTTTTGATACGTGAACATGAATAGGAAAAAGGAAATAGAATAATTTAATAAAAATGATAATATGATTATGAAAGCGAGATTTCTTACATTGATTGTGTTTGCATTTGTTGCGGTGAGTATTTCTGCACAAACTTCTCAGGGGAGTCGTTCTCAAGAAGTAAGGCATGTTCAACCTATGCGATGGGTATGCCCAGAGGTTGAGAAATATCAAAGTCTTCTTTATTCACTTCGAAATGATGATTATAAAGTTTACGCAAATAACATTAAAGATAAAATAGAGTTGTTCTCTGACCCAGAACAGCCAACGGATAAGTATCTTGTTACTCAGGCAGTATTCAATATTGAGAATCCTTTGTTTAGTCCTGATAATTTATTTAACCACATCTCAACTTGGATAAGGGCTAAGAAAAAGGATTGGGCTAATAATTTAATAATAGATGTAAAAGAACAAAAAATTACTTCTACAACAAGTGTACATGTTGCTAGTCACGCTACTTTTTTAGACGTATTCAAGGTTTCTGTTTCTCCAATCCTTGTAATTCAACTTTTAGAGGACAATCGATTAATCGTTGCATTTTCGGCAAACAGTTACAAAATCAATGCTTACGATAGTCATAACAAACTAGTTCGCTCGTTAAATGATAAAATATATAGAGTGTTTCCTTTTGTGCAGAATTCTTCGTATAAAAATACTTATGCAAAAGCTTATGTTGCTACATATCTGTACTTTTGGAATTTTATTTCAGACCTTCGATATGAACTTAACACCCATTTTGTCCAAGACTCAAAAAAACTGAACCAATGGTATTATGAGCACTCATCAGATTCACTTAGAGCAAAATATGGTGAGCCAACTAAGGTTATTGCTGACCAAACAACTACGCCTGATATAAATAAAGAGTTGCGTTTCTATGAAAATGCTCAAAAATTCATATTTATGGGGAAGACCATTGATTTTAAAGATATCATTAGCTGTGAGATAGTTGTTGATCCGAAATTTATACCAGGCCGCACTACGTCTTACGGGCTTGGTTTCTCTCTATTCGGCATTGGAATTGGAGGAGCTGACTCTTATACGATTCCAGACAAGACTATTCATAACTATGTAGTCAATGTGAAGATTGACAATATGGGAACACCTCTTATTTATATCGCAACAGGACAAAGTGAACAAAAGGCCAATGAGATTGCAGCAGTTTTTGAATATATATTACGCCACCAACAAGGAAATAAGGCTGTTAGAAATAGAAATTCAGGTTCTGTTGGTAAAAGAACAAAACGATAATATTGTACTCTAATAATATATAATGATTCCTAACATGTTAAGACTTGGTATTTGTTTTAGAAGTTGGGTTTTCTTGTTTACTTGTCTGTCTTTTTTGTATGGATGTAAGGGTGAACCCACGAAGAAAACTCCAGAGCAGTTGTTTGAGGAGTGCGCATCCGGTGTTGTGTTAATCTATAACGAATCCTATTATTCACTGACTCTGCCAACAGGACAGACAATGTACATGACTGGACTTGATGAAAATGGTGATATTGTAAACGTAACAACAGATGAAGCTTTCATCAAGCAAAATTGCAACCGTATGTTCGGCACAGGTTTCTTCATTGATAGCAAGGGTGACATTATGACGAATAGGCATGTAGTGGATGTTTCAGTGAATGAGTTTGAAACCCAAGAAAAAATTGTGGCATCCTTGCGTCGCGAGCGTCAGTCTTACCTTGACTCTATGGAATTGGCAAGGCGGGCTTATGCAGAACTGGAGGAAAAGAAGGAAGAATGTTATAGTCAAGATTTCTTTGGTAACATCTATGTGTCTAATCAAGAACTGCTTCAGCATATAAACGGAGTTATGGCTATTGTTGAGGAAAAATTTAATGGATGGCAGGAACTATGTAACTATATATCAGCCAATGAAAATCCAAGAGCTATTAAAGTTAAGACATATTCAAAATTGGGTATAGCTTATAATAATACTCATGTTGATGACTTTGATGATTTTCTGGAGCGTAATCCTTGTGTCATTCGCAAGATTTCAAGGCATGAGAATGCAGACTTGGCAATCATTCAACTAAAGAAGAAACAAACGCCAGAAAATGTTCATGTGTTTGATATTTCAGGAATGGTTGAGAAGGAGAAGAAGTCAAAATCTTTAGGCGATTATTTTAATCAGTTTTTCTTAGGCGAAACGCCAATGGAAGTGGTTGATGCAGATGAATTGAAGATGGATCAGCAACTTTATATGATAGGCTATAATCATGGTATTGCTCTTGCTCAGACACGAGACGGTATTAAAGCTCAGATGACAAGTGGAAAGATAACCCAACTACCAGATGGCGAAAGGTTGCTTTATAGTATTCCTACTATGCAGGGCTCTTCTGGAAGTCCTGTGCTGGATGAAGATGGATGTTTAAGAGGTGTGAATTTTGCAAAGGCGACCCTCAATGACGACTTCAACTTTGGCATACCAATGAATTTAATCAAGAACTTTTTAATGGAGTAATAATATGGAGCAGAAGATGCGATGTCCTTATTGTGGCGAAGAAATCTTAGCCGTTGCAAAGAAGTGTAGGCACTGTGGCGAGTGGCTTGATAAACAAAATGAACCATTGATGCCTATTGAGTCGGGTCATGTGGTTGCTCATAAGATTGGTTTGAAGAAATGGATGATTGTTACTCCTATCATCTTTTTTGCAATCATTATTGGCAGTTATCTTTATATAGCTAATCATCAGAGCAAAGCAAACAAAGATGTCTTAGTTAAAAAGTCCGACCCTGTTATAAACTTTGCTGAATCTGAAAATAATGTGCCTGAAGAAGATTACCAGAAAGTTGAGAACACAATCCCTATTCAAACAGAGCAAGAAGACATACAGAGTCAGAATATTACTAACACCAATACCGAAGATGATAATTCAGAAGAGTTGTTAATCCTTGGAGAAAATTATGAGAAGGGAATTGGTGTTGAAGAAAACCATGAGACGGCCTTCTACTATTATGAGAAAGCTGCTAAAACAGGAAATCCTTCTGCTCTTAACAAATTAGGTAACATGTATGCACAAGGAAAAGGCTGTACGAAGGATGTCATTAAGGCTGCAAGTTGTTATTTGACTGCTGCTGAAATGGGCAATAAATACGCTCAACATAACATAGCTTTTTGTTATTGGGATGGTGTCGGAGTCGAGAGGAATCGAGAAACAGCGGTGATGTGGATGCGGCGTTCTGCATCACAAGGATATGAGAAGGCAAAAAAAGCATTAAAAATAATGGGATTTGAATGATTATGGAAGAAACTAAGCGATGCCCTTATTGTGGCGAAGAAATACTCGCGGTTGCTAAAAAATGTAAGCATTGTGGCGAGTGGCTGGAACTGGTAGAACAAGAAAAGAAGAAGAAAGCTTGTCCTATTTGCGGTGAGCTGGTGGATGCAGATAAAGAAATCTGTCCACTATGTAATGAACGTACTCATTTTTTGGATGACGTTTCGGATATTAATATGCCTCATCAGCACGTTGATATAAACGATGGTTCATATCTGTATTGCAAAACTTGCAAAGAAAAAATAAGTGCTGATGCAATTACATGTCCCAAATGTGGTGATGATGATCCTTTTTATTTTAAGGATATAATGAAAACACGGAAAAAGACTAATATTGGATGTTCTGCCATGTTTAGCATCGCATTCCTTCTTACCTTGGTATTTCAATGTACAGGTTCTAAGAATGGAATGTTATACTGGAGCCGAAGCGAGGGTATGATCTTTTTTGCAGTTTTATTATTAATTTTTATTATTGGTAAAGGTTATTCATATCTTAATACCCAAGAGCATCAAAAGAATATGGATAATATTTTTATGAATAAAAATGATTCTCAAGCACATCATATATGGATAAATAAGCTGGATGAACAGAAATAAGCGTTTCAAAATATAGGTGTTCGCAACAATATCAAGTGAACACCTATAAAACCATTATACAAAATATTTCCTTCAATAGCTTCCTATCTTATATTCAAACGATGAAAAAGTTAATGGCAATGATTCTTTGTGTGTTGTGCTTTTTGCCATTGAATGTAACTATTACAAAAAAGTAATGTAAATAGATTATCCGCAAAGATACCACTATTATAAAGACCGTAGCGCAGTCTCATAAATAAGTTTTAAGTGAAGTGCGAAGAGAAGTACAAAGGGTATAGTACACCTTCACACTTCACGTTAAACTTGGTCAATTGTCCTTAGACTCTTTCAGTCTTTTTTCACACACAAAATGTTGTCAATAACGATTTCTTTGTCAGAAATCCAACCGAAATAATCCAAATCAGGGTATTCACCAAAGACATACGACAATTTGTTGTAAGGCTGGCGAATGCCTTTTTCATTCTTCGAATACGTAATTCCTTTGTCGTCAACCACAAGGGAACTATCGTCGTTCTCTCCCGAGCCGTTTGTTTCAAGCACAATCTGTTGTCCTTTATATAAATAGACGGTGTCGCGTTCAAATGCAATCTCAACAATGATTTCTCCCGATATGTTGACAGAGGATGTAGGCTGAAAATTCTCATCATGCATCGTAACCAGCGTGACGTTATTGCCTGATAGACGCAATGGTCTCACGGTGATGGATTTGAAATACTCGTTGGGAGAACATGGCTTAAAGGAATACTGCTTGCCCAATTCCCAACTTGTTGGCATCTGCTTGCTGATACTTACCTTACGCACAGCCTTATTGAATGCGGCACTTGAGATGTATTCTGCTGGGACATCATCTTGTGCAGGAGGGTAATATTCATGGAACGCCCCATTCCGTAGGGTGATGTATTCCGTCGCTTCAATCAAGTGGAAGTTTAGGTTGTTGTTTTCATCTGCTATAGCCACATGACCAGCAGGGATTGTTGACCGTGCTTTTGATTTGAGGGATTTTTGGCTATAGGATTTGAGATGGGTGGTAAAAACATACCCCTCATCCACCGATGGATTCACTTGTGCGGAAATCATGTTCCATTGAATCATGGCGACAAGTAGGAAAATAAATGTTCTTTTCATTGTGTTGTTTTTTATAATAGACTAAATATCCATGTAAGAAGAGTCGCTTACCTTCGTGCTGCAAAAGAGAGCAACTGATATTCATCTAAGGCGTGGCAAAGGTAAAAATAAACAATGAGATGTTCACACATCGTTTACCTGTTTTTTAGCATCTACATATCAGATAAACGGCGAAAGCGAGTTGAACGATGATGATGGCAGGAATGCCATACTTGAATTTCTTGTGCAGCGTCTTGTGGTGCCACACTTTCATGCCCAACCAAGCTCCGATGCTGCCGCCAATCACAGCCAAGGTCAAGAGTGCGGGTTCCGAAATGCGCCATTTCGACTTCTTCGCCTTCCATTTGTCGATGCCGTATGTGAAGAAAGTTGCCACGTTGGTGACGGCAAGGTAAATCAGAATGATATGTAATAAGTATTGTTCGTTCATGGATGAGTTTTTGAGTTTTTAAGTTCAACGTGAAGCGTGAAGTGTGAAGCGTGAAGCGATTGAGCTGGATAGCAATTTTTCACTTTTCACTTTTCACTCTCCTCGCTTCACGCTCCACACTTCACGCTTCACGTTAATTTTTTGCAAAGATAGAACAAATCAATGTCTCTCCTTTCTCTTTCGTATATAAATCGATGAACTCTTGTGCCAATTCTCTCGGATTTATTGTATCTTTGTAGCCGTAACATTTAAACAACGAAAGAAGATGGCAACAACCACAAGACATAATGCACAACCCATTAGCTACTATTGGAACTTGGTGAAAGACATGGGCGACAGTCAAAAACTGGAACTTGTCACCATGCTTATCGACAGTGTAAAGCCCGTTGTGGAAAAGACAGAGGTGGCTGAAGATGAGGAATACTCTCTTCGCCCATTCACCGTGGAGGAATTGAACGCAAGAATCGACCAAGCCGAGGCTCAGATTGCCGCAGGCTTAGTTGTATCCCATGAAGATATGATGCGCGAATGGGAAGAAGAACTTGCTCGTGAAGAACAGGAAGAACACGAAATAGCCAAGGCGATATGAAAGTTAAATGGACCGAACGTGCGCTTGGCATGAGAAAGAACCGAATCTACTCCCATCCTATTTGTCAGATGGTAATAGATTCGGTTCTTTGTTTTAGTGTTTCCTTATTTCTGAATCGACACGGCATCCCAACCGTAGTCCTGGAAGCAGGTGATGGAGAGCTTGTTGCGCTTCACGTAGTCGGCAATGCCTTCGGCTCTCACCTTGTCGCGCTCTTGTTCTGAGCAAAGCTTGCGGTAGAGGCTGTAGTTGATGCCGAAAATCTTCTTTGCGCTTGCCACATTGCCTGCACCATCTTCCACTCGTTCAAACTTCGTCACCTGAGCTGTCTTGCCCACTTGCTTCACGTGCATAAGTCCTGGGTCGTTGCCTCCCGAAACGGTTTTCAGTGTGTCGCCCACCTGCTTGTAGTTGAACACCCAGAAGTCGCCCCACACGAGGATGTCGTTCGAGTTTGTCTCGTCGGTCTTCACGATGGTCACCTGCGGAATGCAGATGTCGCCTTGCGAATACTGTGCTCCAATGGAGTCAATCAGGTAGGTATAGACAGCAGCAATGTGTGGTTCCCTGCCTGGGTATTTGAAAGGAGGAAGCGTGTTGAATGTATCTACCACTACTTCCGTTTCGTTGTCAGCCACTATCACCTTGTCGCCCTTGTTCATGCAACTGGTGAAGATGCTGCCAAGCAAGATGGCAGCAAGCAATCCGATTTGTGTTTTTTTCTGTGTCATTTTTTTATTGAGTTTCTAAGTTTTTAATCAGGGATTTTAAGGATTTATAGGGATTTTTTCCTCCAGCCCCTCCCAACCTCCCCAAGGGGAGGGGAAGCCGTCCGGATGGTTATTCTCTCCCCCTTGGGGGAGCCGGTGGGGGCTGGGTGACTACTCCCTCCCTCACAGGGAGGGTTGGGGTGGGTCTATTTTTCACTTTTCATTTTTCACTTTTCACTTTTCACTTTCTTATTTCCCCTCGTACCACTCTTTCAGCACATAGAAAGCCTTTTTCTTCTCGCCCTTGTCGGAGAAGAGTCCCTTCCTGTTGTAGTAGTCCTGAATGCCATTGAGGACACGTCGAGGCGAACGGAAGTCCTTCAGAATCCACGGCGTGGTGCCAGCCAGTCCGTCAATCTTGTCAATCATGGCGCAGTTCTCTTGGTACAGGTTTTCTTGGAATTCCTCCGTCCATCGTTGGTTCTTTGCTCCGTGCAAACCATACTTCGCTCCACCGCCAAATTCACTGATGATGACAGGTTTGTCGTATGGAATTTCCCATGTCATCTTAGGCGCATCGTTCACGTCGCGATACCAACCGATGTACTGGTTGAACGACACCACGTCCACGTATTCGTTCATGTTGTCCTGCAAGCGGTTTTTGTAGTTGGAAGCTGAAGTCACTTCCATTGCCATCGAAATCAGTCGGGTGTTGTCGAGGCTTCGGGCATGTTGAGCCAAACGGCTGAGGAACTGGTCGCGCTCGGCGGAATGTGGTGTCTCGTTGGCAATCGACCAAATGATGACATTGGCACGGTTTTGGTCGCGTTCAATCATGTCGGTCAGTTGACGCTGTGCATTCGCGTATGTCTGTGGGTTAGTCCATGCAATCGTCCAATAGACTGGGATTTCGGACCACACGAGGATTCCCATTCGTTCAGCCTCGCGCACAGCATATTCGTTGTGAGGATAGTGAGCCAGGCGCACGAAGTTGCAGCCCAGTTCCTTTGCCCACGAGAGGAGCGTATGGGCATCTGCGGTGCTGTTGGCGCGTCCACCTCCGTATGGTTTCTCTTCGTGGATGCTGATGCCTTTCAGGAAGATAGGTTTTCCGTTCAGCAGGATTTGCTTGCCACGAGTCTCGATGGTGCGGAATCCGATGGAATCGACCAAAATGTCATCTTTCAGACCAAGCTCCACGCGGTAGCGCTTTGGCTGTTCGGGCGACCAGAGCTTCAGGTTCTTTGCTTTGAATGTCAGCGTTGCAGTGCCTTCGGCTGTGGTGGCAATTTGCTGTTTCACCTTCAGTTCTGGAATGTTCAAGGTGACGATTTGTCCTGCCTCAGCTTTGTTCAATTTGGCTTGGAAACTGATTTGTCGAATCGCCTTCTTGCTGCTTGATGTCTTTTCAAGACTCAACTTATAGTTTTCCACATACGTCGGTGCCACACTGACGAGCAGCACGTCGCGGGTGATGCCGCCATAGTTCCACCAGTCGAAAATCTGTGTAGGCACATCCTCTGCATGGCGTTTGTTATCCACTTTCACGATGACGGTGTTCTCTCCGTCCTTCAGCAGTTCTGTCACGTCGAAGTTGAACGGTGTGAAACCGCCCACGTGATGCCCCGCTTTCTGTCCGTTCACATACACGTGGGCATCGTAGTTGACTGCGCCAAAATAGAGCAAAGTGCGACGAGCGTTCGTTGGATGATAATTGAAGGTTCGTTTGAACCACACTGAACCTTCGTAGAAGAACAAACGAGCGTCCTGCGTGTTCCAGTCGCCAGGAACTTGCATCGTTGGAGCCTTATCGAAGTCGTATTCAATGAGGTCTTCAGGCTTTTGTGGCTTGGCATTGCGGAAGAATCCCCACTGCGTTGGCTTCATGCGGTAGTCGTAGTATCCTTCTTCCTGCACGTCGATGATGTAGTTCCATTGTCCGTTTAGCGAAAAGGTTTCTCGTGCCATGACGTTTGCCACTTGTGGCACTTCCCCTGCTGTTGCTGCCATGATGCCGAGGCACCAGAGGAGCACGATGGTCATTGTTTTTTTCATATAGCAATTAGTTTTTGGTTGAATCTTGTTTGCAAAGTTACGAAAAAGGAAAGAGATTCGCCTTGCTGCTACGCACAATTATGAGCAATTTATTTTGAAATGACTGCTATTTGCATTAACTTTGCAGTATGTATCACCTTAATCAATAGAAATATGAAACTGGCAGAGGCATTGAGCATCCGCAAGGATTTGCAAAAGAGAATAGAGCAGCTGAAGAGCCGTTTGCTCAACAACGTGAAGGTGCAGGAGGGTGATGAGCCTGCTGAACGACCTGCTGAACTGATAGCTGAATTGGACCGCTGTCTTGTTCAGTTGCAAGAACTGATTTACAAAATCAACGTGACCAATCTGCACACGGTCTATGAAGGGCGTACCCTCACGGAGATGATGGCTGAGCGCGATGTGCTGAAGATTCGGATTCAGACGCTGAGGGAGGTGTTCCAGAGTGCTTCGCAGATGCAGGACCGCTATTCGCGCACGGAAATCAAGATGGTGACAACGGTCGATGTGAAGGCTTTGGGACAACAGGTTGACCAACTCAGTGCCGAGTTGAGAAAACTCGATGTGGCTATTCAGACTGTGAATTTCACAACGGAGTTATTAAATGAAGAACCTTAGAAAGTACAAAGTACAAAGGACATGCGTGTACCTTGTATTTTGTACTTCCCCATTGTACCTTGTAATTTGTACTTTGTACTTTCTAAGGTTCTTCATTTACAAAAGGGTAGTAGCGGACGATATAGGGTGAACTAAAACCTTGGTTAGCTGTGTCGGGACAGCGGCATTTTCTTTTACGGTGCATTGTCCAGCACATCTTTTTCGAATGCACGACGCATGGAGCATTTTGCACTACCATTAGTTGACTATATCCGAAGTGAGGGTGGGAAGAGGGATTCTTTTTTTAATGAAGAATGAAAAAATGAAGAATGAAAAAATGAAGAATGAAAAAAATGTAGAATGAAGAATGAAAATTACACATTCCATGAGCGGTGTAAAATACATTCTTCATTCTTCATTCTACATTCTTCATTTTTTCCAGCTCTTTTTAACATTTTTTACATTGGACTTTTTCATTGTTCTTTCGTGTTCTATATGAGTGACAGATTATTTTCATATTCAGCAGAACAATGACCATAGAACAATTTGAACATCATATTTGTGTGTTACGCCCCGTGTTGCTAAGTATCGGAATCAGCTATTTTGGCGTTGAGGACGATGCCGAGGATGCTGTGCAGGAAGCGATGCTTCGGCTGTGGGTGGTGAGGGACAGGTTGCAACCTCCCTACCAACCCATTGCTATTCGCATTGCCCGAAATTGCTACACCGACATGCTGCGCCGCAGAAAGTTGGGGACGCTGGCAATGGATGGAACATTGGTGGAGCGTACTGAACCGTCGGACACGGGCAATCCGCACACGCAGATGGTGGAACAGGAGAATGCCGAGTGGCTTTGGCACCGCATGGAGAACATGCCCGAAGCTCAGCGACGCATCTTCCAGGCGTTCTATGAAGACGGACTTTCTGCTGACGAGATTGCGCGCATCGTTGGCATCAAGGTTCACAGCGTGAGGACGGTGCTGGCTGCTGCAAGAAAGCAACTCATCGCTGCGCTGAAAATGAGAAGTGACAAATAATGGTGGAACACAAAAAAACGGTCTTTTACGATGAAAAAGAACAATGTTGACGAATTGATAAGCCGACTGATGTCGGGCGAAACGACACCCGATGAAGAGCAACGCTTGCAACAGTTGTTGCGCTCGCAATCCTCGTTGTCGGCTGAAGAGAAGGCTGTCCTTCAGTTTCTGGACGCAGCCTTTCAGGGACGACCTCTGACTGAACGCATCGCTGATGCCGAGGCGATTCTCCCTGCTGTGGAAGAACAAGAAAAGCGAGTCGGCAAGCAGAGAGGGTGGGGATTCAAGCAGGTGGCTGCTGCTGTGCTGCTCATGCTGTGTCTTTCGGGCATCAGTTACGCTGCCATCCAGTGGCTTTCGCCAAGACAGGAAAAGCCTGTTGCGGAAGTGGGGAACCAGACGAAAGCGATGGCGGAAAAGGTGGATAACGAAGAAGACAGCGTAGTCACTTACAACAACGTGCGCTTCGACCGCATTTTGGAAGACGTTGGGAAATACTACAACAGGAACATTGTGGTGGAAGACAGTGCCACGGCTGCGCTTCGATTCTATCTGAAGTGGAACCAAAACCAAGCGCTGTCATTCTTCATTGAGACGGTGGAGGAATTGGAAAAGGTGAAAGTAACGGAACGAAACGACACGCTGTTTGTGTCTTCCATCAATGCCAACGATTGAGCCATGAAAGCTGGATATATCTTTTTGGTCTGTTGCCTGCTTGCGCTGGCAGCAAAGGCTCAGCGTGTGTCGCACGACTTCCGCAATGTGTCGCTGGCAGAAGCATTGACAACACTGGCAGAGAGAAGCACGGAATATGACATTACGTTCCTCTATAGCGACTTGGAAAACATCATGGTCAGTCGTTCGGTTCGCAACATGGACGTGTTGGCTGCGGTGAAGGCTGTCTGCAAGGGACAAGACGTGAAGGTGAAGCGGAAGGACCGATGTGTCTTCGTGACGCTGAAGGAGAAGGATGAGCCGTTTGCGCTTTATGGAAAAGTGTATGACAACAAGACTCGCAATGAAGTGCCAGGCACCTTGGTCGAACTGCTTACGATGGACAGCATCGTCGTGTCTCGCCGTGTGGCTCGGTCGATGATGATTAGCGACAAGGACACCTTCTATCATTCCGACTTTAGCTTCGATGTTCCCCGCCGTGATGCTTCCTACATCCTTCGTGCCTCCAAGCCTTCTTATCGTACATCCACAATGGCTGTCAGCATCGGAAAGATTGGAGCGCGTGAATTTAGTCGTGAGTTGCCTCCGCTGCTCATCCGCGACAATTCCATCATGCTGAAGGAAGTGGTGGTGTCGGCATCGAAGGTGATGTTCTATTACAAGGGCGACACCGTTGTCTATAATGCCGATGCGTTCGTCCTGGCAGAAGGTTCCATGCTCGATGCACTCGTGAAGCAGTTGCCAGGGGTGGAACTCAAGAGCAATGGCGACATCTACCACAATGGCAAGCTCGTGCAGAACCTCTTGCTCAACGGGAAG
>OCVV011354338.1_pt1 | contig 28284 bp, 21 predicted proteins | sample 1539721 | NCBI WGS metagenome assembly OCVV01 (sample SAMN02144230, study PRJEB22623) | gut metagenome | biome: sheep rumen | host: Ovis aries | place: New Zealand | reverse complement strand
CGCCAGGCGGCGACCGGGTCGGCAGCGGCCGTGATGGGACGGCCAACGACGATGAAGTCGGATCCGATCTCACGCGCACGGGCGGGCGTGGTGATGCGGACCTGGTCGTCCGCGGCGGCATCGGCGAAGCGGATGCCGGGCGTGACGGTGAGGAAGTCCGCACCGCAGGCTTCCTTGACCATGCCGGCTTCCAGCGGGGAACACACCACGCCGTCCAGCCCCGCTTCGCGGGCATTGCGGGCGTAATGGATGATGGTCTCGTCGATGGCCTTGCCGATGAGCAATTCTTTCTGCATCCGCTCCTGGCTGGTGGAGGTCAGCTGCGTGACGGCGATCAGCAGGGGACGGGAGCCGTCGGGACGGGTCAGCCCTTCGCGGGCGGCCTGCATCATCTCGATGGTGCCGGCGGCGTGGACATTGCACAGGTCGATGTCCAGGGACGAAAGGACCCGCATCGTCTTGCGGACGGTGTTGGGAATGTCGTGGAGCTTGAGGTCGAGGAAGATGGGATGCCCGCGCCGTTTGAGTTCGCGGACCATCTGCGGGCCTTCGGCATAGTAGAGCTCCATTCCGATTTTCAGAAAGGGCTTGCGGCTTTCTGCGGCGAAACGGTCGAGGAAAGCGAAGGTTTCAGCGGCACTGCTGAAATCGCAGGCGATGATAACGTCTTTATTCATGATTATACGATTCCGATGATGTCTTGCAGTTTTTCGATGTCGAGCTGTTCCATGACGGCGGGGAGGGCGTCGATGATGGTGGGGCAGGCGAGGGGGTCGCGGAGGTTGGCGGAGCCCACCTGCACGGCCGTGGCGCCGGCCATCATCATTTCGATGAGGTCTTCGGCGGAGGAGACGCCGCCGCAGCCGATGATGGGGATGCGGCAGGCTTTGGCCACCTGGTTCACGCAGCGGATGGCTACGGGAAAGACCGCCGGGCCGGAGAAACCGCCGGTCCGGTTGGCCAGCACGGGTTTGCGGCGGCGGATGTCGATCCGCATGCCGAGCAGCGTATTGATGAGCGTCAGGCCGTCGGCCCCTTCGCCCTCACAGGCGCGGGCGATGGCCGTGATGTCCGTCACGTTGGGACTGAGCTTGATGAAAAGGGGCTTGCGCGTGGCTTTCCGTGCCCGGCGCGTAACCTCGGCCGCGGCCGCCGGGTCGGTCCCGAAAGCCATGCCGCCCTTGTGGACATTGGGGCAGGAGACATTGACTTCCACGATGTCGATGGCCGAACAGGCGTCGGCCTTTTCGCAGCAGATGCCGAATTCATCGACCGAAAAACCGCTGATGTTGGCGATCAGGGGCGTGCTGCACAGGCTGCGCAGCTTGGGCGCCACGTCGCCGACCAGCGCGTCGATGCCGGGATTCTGCAGCCCGACGGCATTGAGCAGGCCCCCGGTGCATTCCGCAATGCGGGGGGTGGGATTGCCGAAGCGGGGCTCCAGGGTCGTACCTTTGAGCGCGATGGCGCCCAGCCGGTCCAGCGCGAAAACTTCCGCCATTTCATAGCCGAGCCCGAATGAGCCGCTGGCCGGAATGACCGGATTCTTGAGGCAGATGCCCGCGAGGGTGACTGAAATATCTTTTACCATGGCAATTGCGTCTTTTTGAAAACCGGGCCGTCGTGGCAGATGCGGCGCGGACCTTCCGTGGTTTGGACCGTGCAGCCGAAGCACAGGCCGGTGCCGCATCCCATCCGCTCTTCCAGGGAAAATTCGCTCGCGCCGGGCAGCAGCGGATACAGGGCCCGCATCATCGGCATCGGGCCGCAGACATAGGCCTGGTCGTAGTCGCCACCGGCCTCTTGCAGGACGTCGGTCACCAGTCCCCGGATACCGGCCGATCCGTCCATCGTGGCGACCGTGACCCGGGCACCCAGGGCTTCCAGCTCTTCCCGAAGCAGGATTTCCGCAGCGGTGTTGAAGCCCAGGATGGCCGACACTTCGCGGCCGGCGGCCCGCAGGTCGCGGCAGAGCTGCAGGAGCGGCGCGACGCCGATGCCGCCGCCGACCAGCAGCGCTTTCTCGCGGCAGGCGCCGCTGTCGAAACCGTTGCCCAGGCCGGTGAGCAGGTCCAGCTTGTCGCCGGGCTTCAGGGCCGCGAGTGCGGCCGTGCCTTTCCCGACAACCTTATACAGCAGGGTAAGCCGTCCTTCCTCCGATAAGGAAACGGAGATGGGCCGGCGCAGATACTGGCCCGGAACGGCCACTTCCACGAACTGGCCGCAGCGGTGAAGCAGGCTTTCTTCCGCTGTCAGGCTCATCCGCAGGCAGCCTGGGGCGACCGGGCTATTGCGCTCTATCGTGCAGATTCTCTTTTCCATCAAACAAGATGATCATTCCATACAAGATTGCCGCCGGACCAGGTGGCCCGCACGGCGCCGCAGACATCCCATCCGTCGAAAGGCGTCGCGTGCCCCTTGGACAGGAAAAGGCGGCTGTCAATGGTGTATTCCGCATCAAGGTCCAGGACCGTGAGGTCGGCCCGCTCGCCTTCGCGGAGCACGCCGCCGAGCCGGAAGATGCGGCGCGGCGTGGCGCAGAGTGCGTCGAGCAGGCGCGCCAGCGGCAGCTGTCCGGTCCGGACCAACTTTGTGTAGAGGACGGGGAAGGCCGTTTCCAGGCCGACGATGCCCATGGCGCTGCCCGCCAGCCCCCGGCTTTTCTCTTCGGCCGTATGCGGGGCGTGGTCCGTGGCGATGGCGTCGATGGTGCCGTCCGCTACGCCTTCCAGCAGGGCGGCGCGGTCGTCGCTGCCGCGCAGGGGCGGATTCATCTTGAAACGGCCGTCTTCCTGCAGGTCGTCTTCGCAGAGAACCAGGTAGTGCGGCCCGGTCTCGCAGGTAACGGCTACGCCGCTGCGTTTGGCCTGGCGGATGAGTTCCACGCTTTCTTTCGTGGATACGTGGCAGACGTGGTAGCGGCAACCGGTCCTGGCCGCCAGTTCCAGGTCGCGGGCGATCTGTCCCCATTCACTTTCGGAGCAGATGCCGCGGTGACCGTGGGCTGCACACCAGCGGCCGTCGTGGATGTACCCGCCGCGCAGGAGCGTATTGTCTTCGCAGTGGGCGGCCAGGATGCAGTCCAGCGCGGAGGCCCGCCGCATCGCCTCCAGCATCACCGTTTCCCGCTGAACCCCGCTGCCGTCGTCGGAGAAGGCGACGCAGCGTCCCTTGAGCGCCTCCATGTCCACCACTTCTTCTCCCCGCCGGCCCCGGGTGATGGTGGCGTAGGGAAGTACCTGGATGCAGGCGTCCCGGTCGATGAGGGCCTGCTCCACGGCAATCGTCTCCGGGGCGTCGGGCGCCGGATCGAGGTTCGGCATCGCGCAGACCGTCGTGTAGCCGCCCCGGGCCGCGGCCAGCGAGCCGGTCCGGATGGTTTCCTTCTGCGGGGCGCCGGGCTCCCGGAAATGGACGTGCAGGTCGGCAAAGCCGTAGGAAAGCAGTTTGCCGGCCAGGTCGATGACCGTTGCCCCGGCCGGGCAGGGGAGTGCCGTGCCGACGGCCCGGATCCGGCCGTCGGCAAGCAGGACATCCTGTCCCGGGGTCAGGCCGTTCCCGCTGTCGGCAAGCGCATTTTTCAGTAGCAGCATCTCTTTCATCTTCAGCGTCAGGACAAAAAAAAGACAGCTCAACGAGCTGTCTCGATATCTTGACCCCGGGTGTTTTCGTTCTCTTTCCGTTCCATGGCAGAAATTTCTGCAAATATACGCCGTTTCGGGAGAATGGCAAGAAATAATCGAAGTCTTTTTTCAACAAACCGGTTTGATAACTTTTTTGTCGGCTTCCTTCCGTGCGTATTGATTATAGTTGTAAATTTGTGATTCTGTCTAACCGAACCGATAAACGATTTATGAAAGTCAGCATCATTATGGGATCGAAGAGCGACTGGGACGTGATGTCCGCCGCCTGCGAGACCCTCGAATCCTTTGGTGTCGAATATGAAAAGAAAGTGATCAGCGCACACCGGACGCCGCAGTTCTTCATGGAATACATGGCCGGTGCCCGCGACCGCGGGGTCGGCATCGTGATTGCCGGCGCCGGCGGAGCCGCCCATCTGCCGGGCATGGCCGCCGCCCTGACCACCCTGCCGGTGATCGGCATCCCGATCAAGAGCAAGGCCCTTGGGGGAATGGATTCCCTGCTGTCAATCGTGCAGATGCCTTCCGGCATCCCCGTGGCCACGATGGCCATCGACGGCGCCAAGAATGCGGCACTCTACGCCATTTCGATCCTGGCACTGCAGGATGCGGCCCTGGCCGCCAGGCTGGCTGATTTCCGCAAGGCCCAGGCCGAGAAAGTACTTCAAACCGAACTGTAGGGAGGGAACGATGGGAAGCCGCCGCATCTTTGTCGAGAAGAAACCCGCCTTCCGGGTTGAGGCCGAGAGCCTGCTGAACGAATTCAATGAAAACCTCTCCGTCGGCCTGAAGCAGCTCCGGCTGGTCAATCTCTACGACCTGACCGGCTTCAGCGACGAATTGCTGGATAAATGCCGTTATACGGTCTTCGGCGAACGGGTGTCCGATACGGTCAGTGATGCCCTGGACCTGACGGGCCGCCGCTACCTGGCCGTAGAGTACCTGCCGGGCCAGTTCGACCAACGCGCCGCCTCGGCGCTGGACTGCGTGCACCTGGTCGATCCTTCCGCCCAGGTGGATATCCGCAGCGGCCGCCTGCTGATCTTCGACGATGATTTCTCCGCGGAAGGGCTCGATGCCGTCCGCCGTTATTTCATCAATGCCGTGGAAAGCCGCGAGAAGGACCTTTCGGTCATCGCCGGCGTCGAAGCGGCGGCGGTCCGGCCGCTCGCCTCGCTCGACGGTTTCACCGATATGGACGAAAAGGATTTTGCGGGATTCTGCCGCGACTGGGGCCTGGCGATGAACAGCGACGACCTGCGGGAAGTGGTGCTGCATTTCCGCAAGGAAGGACGCAATCCCACCGAGACGGAGCTCCGCATCCTGGACACCTACTGGAGCGACCACTGCCGCCACACGACCTTTACCACGCAGCTGACGGACATCCGCGTGGAGGATTCTTTCATCCGTCCCGCCCTGGAGGCGGACCTGCGGCAGCTCGAAGCTGTCCGCCGGGAACTGGGCCGGGAGAACAAGCCGCTCTGCCTCATGGAGCTGGCCACCATCGGCGCCCGCTATCTCAAACATAAAGGTGTGCTCGACAACCAGGAGGAGAGTGAAGAGAACAATGCCTGCAGCATCGTCATCGACGTGGATGTTGACGGAAAAACGGAGAAATGGCTGCTGCAGTTCAAAAACGAGACCCACAACCACCCGACGGAAATCGAGCCCTTCGGCGGTGCGGCCACCTGCCTGGGCGGTGCCATCCGCGACCCGCTCTCGGGCCGTGCCTATGTCTATCAGGCGATGCGCGTGACGGGTGCGGGCGACATCTGGAAACCGGTCAGCGAAACGATGCACGGCAAGCTGCCGCAGCGGATGATCTCCCGCAAGGCGGCCGCGGGCTATTCGAGCTACGGCAACCAGATCGGCCTGGCCACGACCCACGTCCGTGAAATTTTCCATCCGGGCTATACGGCCAAGCGGATGGAAGTCGGCGCCGTTGTCGGCGCCGTGCCCCTGGCGCAGGTTACGCGGGAGCGGCCGCAGCCCGGCGACGTGATCCTGATGCTGGGCGGCCGGACCGGCCGTGACGGCATCGGCGGGGCCACCGGCTCCTCGAAGGGCCATACGGACGCTTCGCTGACCACCTGCGGCAGTGAGGTGCAGAAAGGCAACGCCCCGGAAGAGCGAAAACTCCAGCGCCTGTTCCGCCGTCCGGAAGTCTCGCGCCTGATCAAGAAATCCAACGACTTCGGCGCCGGCGGCGTGAGCGTGGCCATCGGTGAGCTGGCCGACGGCCTGGAGATCCATCTCGACCGGGTCCCGGTCAAATACAGCGGGCTCAATGCGATGGAACTCTCCATCAGCGAGTCGCAGGAGCGGATGGCCGTGGTGATCGCCGCTGCCGACCAGCCGGCATTTGAAGCTTATTGCGCCCAGGAAAACATCGAGGTCACGCATGTGGCCGATGTCACGGACTCCGGGCGGATGCAGATATACAATGGGACAGACCTGGTGGCCGACCTGCCGCGCAGTTTCATCGACAGCGCCGGTGCGCGCCATTACGCCGCTGCGGCGATCCAGCCGGTGGAGGCGTCCGACCCCTTCGCCCGCTCCTATGCGGGTGCTTCGCTGCAGGAGCGGCTGGAGGCCCTGCTGGCTTCGCCCAATGTGACCTCCCAGAAGGGCCTGATCGAGATGTTCGACTCCACCATCGGCAGCAGTACGGTGCTGATGCCTTTCGGCGGCCGTTGGCAGGATACGGAAACGCAGGTTTCCGTCCAGAAACTGCCTGTCCCGGGAGAGACGGATACGGCCAGCATGATGGCCTTCGGCTACAATCCCGACCTGGCTTCCTGGAGCCCGTATCACGGGGCTGCCTATGCCGTGGTTGAGGCCTGCACGAAGGTGGTGGCCGCGGGCGGCGACTGGTCGCGGATGCGCTTCTCCTATCAAGAGTATTTCGAGCGGATGACAAGCGATCCCCACACCTGGGGCAAACCGCTCTCAGCCCTGCTCGGCGCGCTGCGGATGCAGCTGGCGCTCGGCCTGCCGTCCATCGGCGGCAAGGACTCGATGAGCGGCACCTTCGAGCATATCCACGTGCCGCCGACGCTGATAGCCTTCGGCATCGCGCCGGTGCGGGCTTCGAAGGTCATTTCGCCCGAATTCAAACAGGCGGGGCACCCGATTTTCCTGCTGCGTCACAAGCCGCTGGCCGACGGGATGCCCGATACCGGCGCCCTCCGGCAGATCTGGGATTTTGTCCATGCGCAGATTGCGGCCGGCCGGATCGTGTCGGCCTGGTCGCTCGGCTTCGGCGGCGTAGGGGAGGCTCTCTCCAAGATGGCTTTCGGCAACCGGCTCGGTTTCGATGTCCAGCTTTCGGAACAGGATCTTTTCTCATTGGGCTATGGCTCCCTGGTCGTGGAAGCGAAGGATGCGCTGGAGGCCGCGTTCGCAGAACAGCTGGGCTGCGTGACCGACGGTCCTGTCGTCATCAATGCCCAGCAGATGCCGCTTGAGGCGCTCAAACGGGCCTGTGACGGCCACTTTGCGGAAATCTATCCGGCTGTGACGCCGCTTCAGGGAAAGGCGGAACCCGATTTCGCCGAGGTATGCTGCGCACAGGCGGCGCCTGTCTATCCGGGTCCCGCTGTCGCCGAGCCGCTGGTCGTGCTGCCGGTCTTCCCCGGCACCAACTGCGACTATGATACGGCTGCGGCCTTCCGCCGCGCCGGTGCCCGTACCCGTTTCTGCGTGTTCCGCAATCTGACCGAGCAGGATGTGCTCGACTCGATCGACCGGCTTTGCCGGGATCTGGACGAATGTCAGATCCTCGCCCTTTCGGGCGGCTTCTCCTCGGGCGACGAGCCCGACGGCAGCGGCAAATTCATCGCCAATGTCCTGGGCAATCCGAAGGTGGCCGCCTGCGTGGAAGCGCTTCTCGCGCGCAAGGGCCTGATCCTGGGCATCTGCAACGGCTTCCAGGCGCTGGTCAAGAGCGGCCTGCTGCCGGGTGGAAAACTGGGTGTCCGGGAAGGCGACCCGACCCTTTTCCGCAACGACATCAACCGCCACATCTCGCAGCTGGTGACGACCGTCGTCTCCTCGACCCGTTCACCCTGGCTCTCCGGTTTCAAGGCCGGTGAGCTGCACACGGTAGCCGTCAGCCACGGGGAAGGCAAGTTCGTGGTCAGCCCCGTCCAGGCGGAACAGCTCTTTGCGGCCGGACAGGTCGCATTCCGCTATGCCGACCCGGTCAGCGGCAAGCCGACGCTCGAATCGCCCTGCAATCCCAACGGCTCCTCCTTCGCCATCGAGGGCATCATCAGCCCCGACGGCTTGATCCTCGGCAAGATGGGCCACAGCGAGCGGGCCGGGAAAGACCTTTACCGGAACATCCCTGCGCCGGTGGGCGAGTCGATTTTCCGCAATGCAGTGAATTATTTCAGAAAAGTATATGGCAATTGATTACGAAAAAGCAGGCGTCAGCCTGGAGGCCGGCTACGAGGTGGTCCGGCGCATCAAACAGCACGTAGCATCCACCAACCGTCCCGGCGTGATGGGCGGGATCGGCTCGTTCGGCGGCATGTTCGACCTCTCTTCGCTCGGCTACAAGGAGCCGGTGCTGGTGAGCGGGACCGACGGCGTGGGCACCAAACTCAAGATCGCCTTCGCGATGGACAAGCACGACACGATCGGCATCGATGCCGTGGCCATGTGCGTCAACGACGTGCTGGCGCAGGGTGCCGAGCCGCTGTTCTTCCTCGACTATGTGGCGCTGGGCCACAATATTCCCGAGAAAGTGGAAGCCATCGTCGCGGGCGTGGCGGAAGGCTGCCGCCAGGCCGGCTGTGCCCTGATCGGCGGCGAGACGGCGGAGATGCCCGGCATGTATGCCGACGGTGAGTACGACATCGCAGGTTACACCACCGGCGTAGTCGAGAAAAGCAAGCTGATCGACGGCACGAAAGTGAAGGTCGGCGACGTCCTGGTGGGCATCGCCGCCAGCGGCGTCCACTCCAACGGCTTCAGCCTGGTGCGCAAGATCGTGGCCGATGCGGGCCTTTCGCTCTCGCAGCGCTGCCCCGAGCTCGGCGATGCCGTCCTGGGCGAGGTCCTGCTGACCCCGACGAACATCTACGTGAAGGAGGTCCTGGAAGTCATCCGCAGGTGCGATGTCCACGGGGTGGCCCACATCACCGGCGGCGGCTTCGACGAGAATATCCCGCGCATCCTCCGCGACGGCCAGGGTATCGAGGTCCGCGAAGGCAGCTGGGAAATCCTGCCCGTTTTCCGGGCGTTGGAGAAATGGGGACAGATCCCGCACCGGGAAATGTTCAACATCTTCAACATGGGTGTCGGCATGGTCCTCGCGCTTGATGCGTCCGAAGCGGAAGCTGCTGTCTCCATCCTTTCGGCCGCAGGCCGCAAGGCTTCGGTCATCGGCTGCGTCACGGACCGTCCGGGCGTAAATATCATCCTGCAATGAAGCAGCTTGCCGTTTTCGCCAGCGGGTCCGGCACCAACTTCGAGGCGATCGCCCAGGCCTGTGCCGACGGGCGCCTGAATGCGCGCGTGGCGCTGCTGGTCTGCGACGTCCCCGGCGCCAAGGTGCTGGAACGCGGGGCACGGTTCGGCATCGAGACGTTCTGCTTCCGGCCGAAATCCTATGCCAGCAAGGCTGATTTCGAGCGGGAGATCGCCGGCCGGATGGATGAACTGGGCATCGACCTGGTGTGTCTGGCGGGCTATATGCGGCTCATCGGGTCGGTGCTGCTCGAACGCTACGGCGGACGCATCATCAACATCCATCCTTCGCTGCTCCCGGCCTTCAAGGGCGCGCATGCCGTGGAAGACGCCGTGGCTTACGGCGTGAAAGTCTATGGCATCACCATCCACTGGGTTGACGCCACGCTCGACGGCGGCAGGATCATCGCCCAGGAAGCCTTTCCGTATGAAGGCTCCGACCCGGATGAAGTGCACCGCATCGGACAGAAAATCGAACATCGTCTTTATATCGAAACCATCCAGAAACTTATACAATGAGAGCTCTAATCAGTGTCAGCGACAAGACCGGCGTAGCGGCGTTCGCCGCCGCCCTTGCCCGGCTCGGCTGGGAAATCATCGCCACGGGCGGCACGCAGCGCCTGCTCGAACAGGAAGGCGTCAAAACCATCGGCATCAGTGAAGTAACCGGCTTTCCCGAAATCTGCGACGGCCGCGTCAAGACCCTGCACCCGAAGGTGCACGGCGGCCTGCTGGCCCGCCGCGACCTGCCGTCCCATCTGGAAGCCCTCCGGGAAAACGGCATTGAATTCATCGACCTGGTCTGCGTCAATCTCTATCCTTTTGCGGCGACCATCGCCAAGGAAGGCGTGACGATGGAAGACGCGGTCGAAAACATCGATATCGGCGGTCCGTCGATGCTGCGCAGCGCGGCCAAGAACTGGCGCGACGTGACGGTGGTCTGCGACCCGGCCGACTACGGCCGTATCATCGATGAGATCACGAAGGATGGCAATACCTCGCCGCAGACGCGGCTGACGCTTTCCGCCAAAGCCTATACCCATACGGCCCAATACGATACGATGATCGCCCGCTACATGCGTGCCCAGGCCGGCCTGCCCGAAAAGCTTTTCCTGGAATATGACCTGAAGCAGCCGCTTCGCTACGGCGAGAATCCCCATCAGGATGCCCGTTTCTTCGCAGCGACGCAGCCCGAGCCCTATTCCCTGGCTTTCGCCCGGCAGATCCAGGGCAAGGAGATGTCGTACAACAACATCCAGGACGCCAACGCGGCCCTGAACATCGTCCGTGACTTTGCCGACCAGCCTTTCTGCGTGGCCCTCAAACACATGAACCCCTGCGGGGCAGCGGTGGGCGAGACCATCGAGGCGGCCTGGCAGGCGGCCTATGAGGCCGACAAGGTGAGTATCTACGGCGGCATCGTGGCGGTAAACCGGGAGCTTACGGCCGAGGTGGCCCGGGGCATGAAACCCATCTTCCTGGAAATCGTCATCGCGCCTTCCTTCGCGCCGGAAGCGCTCGAAATCCTTTCGACGAAGAAGAATCTCCGGGTGCTGGAGGTCGATATGTCGGCTTCATCCCGGGTCCCGGTGCAGTATGTGAGTGTCAACGGCGGGATGCTGGTGCAGCAGCTTGATGTCGCGGTCGAGAAGATCGATCCGTCGATGTGCGTGACGGTGGCCAAGCCCACGGCTGCGCAGCTGCGTGATATGGACTTCGGCTGGCGGATCGTCAAGCACGTCAAGTCGAACGCCATCGCGGTGGTGCGCGACGGCCATACGCTGGGCGTGGGTGCCGGGCAGATGAACCGGGTGGGTTCGGCGGAAATCGCCTTGAAAGAGGCGCAGGCGGCCGGCTTCACGTCCGGACTTGTCCTTGCCTCCGACGGTTTCCTGCCCTTCGGCGACACGGTCGCCCTGGCGGCGCAGTACGGCGTGACGGCCATCGTCCAGCCCGGTGGCAGCATCCGCGATGAAGAGTCGATCGCCAAGGCCGACGAACTGGGCATCACGATGCTCTTCACCGGCGTCCGGCATTTCAAGCATTGATTTTATTTTTGGCCTGCAATGTACGCAATTGATTGTCAGTAACTTACAACTTCTGATCCCCGCTGTTTTGAGGGGGATCAGATTGCGTAAATCGTTGATTACCAGATGTGTACATTGCAGCACAAAAGAAGAAAGGAAGCAAAAGAAAGGGAGGAATTAAGATGAAACAGACAGTATTGGTCGTAGGCGGAGGCGGACGGGAGCATGCCATCGTGGATGCGCTGAGCCGTTCGGCGAAAGTCGGAAAAATCTATTGTGCACCGGGCAATGCCGGGATTGCAGCGCAGGCGGAATGTGTGCCGCTGAAAGATACGGATGTCGATGGCCTGCTGGCGTTTGCCCGTGAAAAAGCCATCGATCTGACGGTGGTAGGTCCCGAAGCGGCGCTGGCCGCCGGCATCGTGGACCGTTTCCGGGCCGCCGGCCTGAAGATTTTCGGTCATACGCAGGCCGCAACCGCCATCGAGTCGAGCAAGGAGTTCGCCAAGGAACTGATGTTCCAGCGCCGCGTCCCGACCGCTTCGTACTGTACGTTCCGCGATTACAGCCAGGCGCTTACCTATGTCCGCGCCGGTTCGCTGCCGACGGTGGTCAAGTACGACGGGCTGGCCGCCGGAAAAGGTGTCGTGGTCGCCATGACGCTGGAAGAGGCCGAAGCGGCCCTGCGCGATATGCTGCTCGACGGCCGTTACGGGGAAGGGAAGGTGGTCATCGAAGAATTCCTGACCGGTCCCGAATTCTCGCTGATGGCTTTCGTCAGCGGCCGCCAGGTCGCGCCGATGGTCTGCGCGCAGGACCACAAACGGGCTTTCGACGGCGACAAAGGCCCCAATACCGGCGGCATGGGCGCTTATACGGAGGCGTTTGCTGCAGGCCGCAGCGGCCTGTCTTTCATCAGCGACGCCGATTACGGCTTTGCCGTCACGAAGATTCTCCAGCCGGTGGCCGATGCGATGGCCGATGCCGGAACGCCTTTGACCGGTGTCCTTTACGGCGGCCTGATGAAAACACCGGATGGTATCAAGGTCATTGAGTTCAACGCCCGTTTCGGCGATCCCGAGACGGAGGTCGTCCTGCCGCGGCTTGAGACGGATATTTACGATGTCTTCGAGGCCGTCGCCTGCGGTGGCCCGATTCCGCAGCTCCATTGGAAGGACGAATCGGTGCTGGGTGTGGTCCTCGCATCGAAAGGCTATCCCGGCAGCTACGCAAAAGGCGCTCCGATTGACATCGCGCCCGAATTCGCCGGTCGGCTGTACCACATGGGGACGAAACGCGCGGACGACGGCCGGCTGCAGACCGCCGGCGGCCGCGTGCTGATGGCCGTTGCTTCCGCACCGTCCACCCCCGAGGCCGCCCGCCGCTGCTACGCTGCCGTCGGACAGATCCAGTGTGACAATTTGTTTTATCGCCGCGATATCGCGAAATTTGTGTTATAATATGCTTCATTGCTCCGCAATTCCGCATAATTGCAATTCATTATCATTATGGGAAAAATCATAGATGGCAAAGCCATTTCCGCCGCGCTTTACGAGCAGATGCGGCAGGAAGTCGAACAGCTGGAACAGCAATACGGCCGCCGGCCGGGCCTGACCGTGATCATCGTCGGGGAAGATCCTGCCAGCCAGGTGTATGTCCGCAACAAAGAGATCAACGCCAAAAAGGTCGGCCTGGTCTCCGACGTCATCCGCCTGCCGGAGGCGACGACGCAGGACGAACTGCTCGCCGTCATCGGCCGGCTTAACGCCGACCCGGCCGTGGACGGCATTCTCGTGCAGCTTCCGGTTCCGAAACAGATCGACAAGGATGCCGTGATTGCCGCCGTCGCCCCCGACAAGGATGTGGACGGCTTCTTCGGGATGAAGTCAGGCTTCACCCTCAAGCACGGCTATGTGGCGCCCTGTACCCCGCGCGCCTGCATCCACCTGATCAAGACGACAGGGGAGACCATCGAAGGCAAGCACGCCCTGGTGGTCGGCCGCGGCGAACTGGTCGGCAAACCCGTCGCCACGCTGCTCCTCAACGAGAATGCGACGGTCACCATCGCGCATTCCCGCACCCGCAACCTGGGCGAAATCGCCCGCACGGCCGACATCATCATCGCCGCCGTCGGCAAACCGGCCATCATCACCGGCGAGATGGTCAAGCCCGGCGCCATCCTCATCGACGTAGGCATCAACCGCGACGCCGACGGCAAACTCTGCGGTGACATCGATTTCGCGACGGCAGAGCCCGTTGCCGGCTGGATCACGCCCGTTCCCGGCGGCGTGGGGCCGATGACCATCGCCATGCTCATCCGCAACACCCTGGACTGCTATCTGAACCACGTAAAAAAACAATAGGCCATGGCACGCGACAAACGCTTTGAAGTCATTGAAAAGGAAGGCATGGGCTTCGCCGCCCACGTCCGCATCATCATCGACACCGAAACCGGTGTCAACTACCTCTACGTCCAGGACGGCTACGGCGGCGGCCTGACCCCGCTCCTCGATGCCAAGGGGAACCCCATCGTCTCCCGCTAGCACGATTTTATCTCCGCAGCCGGGAGTGGACGGGCTGTTTGGATTTTCACTTTATTTTGCTATCTTTGTAGTTATGTATAAAGTGGAAATCCAATTTTTTATACTATAAACCTATGAGAATGCTATCCTTTCTGACGAATCTCTGGGAGAACAACCTGACGTTGCTGCTCCTGATTCTGATCTTGATCATCGTCATTCCGTTCCTGATCTTTTACCTGACCAAGGCGAAAGAGCACCCGAAGGGCCTCGTGGCCGCCGCCCTGAGCAACATGGGCGAGCGTTTCGGCTACTACATCATGAACGCAGTGCTGCTTCTGTTCCTGGTTTCCAAATTCGGCCTCTCCGACGGAACGGCCGGCCTGATCTACGCCATCTTCTACTTTGGCATCTACATCCTCTCGCTGGTGGGCGGTCTGATTGCCGACCGTACGCAGAACTACAACCGGACCATCCAGATCGGTCTGTTCATTATGGCGGCGGGCTACGTGGCCCTGTCCATCCCGCTCTTCAGCAAGACGGCGGAAGGCCTGATCGCCAACGGAACCGGCGGCTGGTGGGGCATCCTGATCTTCACCTGCATCGCCCTGCTCTGCATCGCCTTCGGTAACGGTCTGTTCAAGGGCAACCTGCAGGCCCTCGTGGGCAAGCTCTACGACGAGTTCGAAGCGGAAGCCGCCAAGAAGGGCCCCGAAGCCCTGAAGATCGCCAAGGACAAACGCGACTCCGGTTTCCAGATTTTCTACGTGTTCATCAACATCGGCGGCGTAATCGCCCCGTTCGTGGCGCCGATGCTCCGCAAATGGTGGCTCAACGTCCACAATTTCGTGTACAATGCCGATATGTCGGCCCTCTGCCACCAGTACATCAACGGCAACACGGACATCGCCACCTCCGAGAAATTCGTTGAAACGGCCGCCAATTCCGTGCTGGATCCCGCGGTCCTGTCCAATACCACCCAGTTCTGCTCGGACTATGTGAACGTGTTCAACACGGGCGTCCACTTCTCCTTCATCGTGTCGGCCGTGGCCATGATCGCCTCGCTGTGCATCTTCCTGGCCAACAAGCACCGCTTCCCGCAGCCGGCCAAGAAGGTCGCCGCCCAGAGCGTTGAATACACCGAAGAAGAGAAGCTCGCCATGGCCAAGGAGATCAAGCAGCGTATGGCTGCCCTCTTCGCCGTGCTCGGTATCGCCGTCTTCTTCTGGCTCTCCTTCCACCAGAACGGTCAGTCCCTCTCGGTCTTCGCCCGTGACTTCGTCGAGACGAAAGCCCTCCCGGCCGAGATCTGGCAGGCCATGAACCCGCTCTTCGTGATCATCCTCACCCCGATCATCATGGTGCTCTTCGGCTCGCTGGCCCGCAAGGGCAAACCGGTCTCCACGCCGCGCAAGATCGCGCTCGGCATGGGTATCGCCGGCATGGCCTATCTCTTCCTGATGGTCTTCTCCATCGTCAACCACTATCCGTCCGGCGACGAGTTCCGCGAACTGACCAACGCCCAGATGGTCCAGATGGGCCTCTCGAAAGCGGCCCCGTGGGTGATGATCGTGACGTATTTCTTCCTGACCGTTGCCGAACTCTTCATCTCGCCGCTCGGCCTGTCCTTCGTCTCGAAGGTCGCCCCGCGCAACATGGTGGGTCTGTGCCAGGGCCTCTGGCTCGGCGCCACGGCGATCGGCAACCTCTTCATCTTCGTCGGCCCGATCATGCTCAATGCCTGGCCGATCTGGAAATGCTGGGGCGTCTTCCTGCTCATCTGCCTCGTGTCGATGTGCGTGATGCTCGGCATGGTGAAGTGGCTCGAGAAGGTCACCAAAGACTAACATACATTTTTCAGCGATGCTGAAGATCGTATTCCTGGATGCACAGACGCTGGGGGAGGATGTTTCCCTGGCGCCTGTGTCCGCTTTGGGCGAATTCGTTTCCTATCCTGCCACCCGCCCCGAAGAGGTGCCCGCGCGCATCGCCGGCTTCGACGTGGTGATCACCAACAAGGTGAAAATAGGGCAGAAGGAGATCGATGCCAGCCCCGCGCTGAAACTTATCTGTGAAGCCGCTACGGGCGTCGACAACATCGACGTGGCCTACGCCCGGTCCAAAGGCATCCCCGTCCTGAATGCGGCCGGCTATTCGACCGAAAGCGTGGCGCAGGTGACCTGGATGCTCATCCTGGGCCTGGTCGGGCACGTGAACCATTTCGACAACTTCGTCAAGAGCGGCGACTACAGCCGCAGCGGCTGCTTCACCGATGTGACCTGCCCCTTTTTCGAGCTCAAAGGAAAGACCTTCGGAACGGTGGGCCTGGGCAACATCGGCTCCCGCGTGGCGGGTATTGCCGAGGCTTTCGGCATGAAGGTGCTTTACTATCCGACTTCGGGCAAGCCGCATTCCGACCGGTATGAGGCGGATACGGACCTGCACAGCTTCCTTTCGCGCTGCGACGTGGTCTCGGTCCACTGCCCGATGAACGAGCGCACACGCGGCCTGATCGACTATGCGGCGCTGTCGCAGATGAAGCCCTCGGCCTTCATCGTCAACATGGGCCGCGGCGGCATCATCGTCGAGGAAGACCTGGCCCGCGCGCTCAATGAGGAAAAAATCGCCGGGGCAGGGGTGGACGTCTTCACGAAGGAACCCTTCTCGAACAACCATCCGTACCTGAAGTTGAAACAACCCGACCGCCTGCTGCTGACGCCGCACATCGGCTGGACCAGCCGCGAGGCCCGGGAATGTCTGGTGCGCATGATTGCCGACAATATCGCCAAAACGTTTGAAAACCAATAAAATCTTATCGGTATGACACTCCTTATCATTATCGCCATCATCGCGATCCTCGTGCTTTGGGTGATTTCCGTGCAGCGGAAACTCGTCAAGCAGGAAGAGATCTGCAAGAACGGGCTGAGCCAGATCGGCGTCCAGCAGTCCAGCCGCTGGGACGCGCTCAAGGCCCTTGCCGAACTGACCAAAGGCTACTCGGACCACGAGTACAAGACCATTACCGACACCATCTCCCAGCGCCGTCCCATCACGGGCAGCAGCAGCCCTGCCGATGCCAATGCGCAGGAGAATCTCTTCAACCAGGCCATGTCCGCCCTCAACGTGGTGGTCGAACGCTATCCGGAACTGAAGGCCAACGAGACCTTCATCAAGACGATGGACAGCGTCAATACCTACACCAACCAGGTGCGTATGAGCCAGATGGTGTACAACGATTCCGTGACGAACTACAACCGGCTGATCCGCCAGTTCCCGGATTCGATCGTCGCTTCGCTCTTCCATTTCGTCCTGCGCGATTATCTGCAGGTAAACGAAAGCAAGACCGAGATCCCGTCGATGAAATTCTGACCTGCGGACGTCATGAAACGTTTCCAGCTATTTTGGGCTGTGCTGCTGCCGCTGGTCCTCTGGGGCCAGCCGGCCGCGGCGCAGAACAAGGTCCACGATGTGGACATCACCGTGACGCTCGCGACCGACGGCAGCGCCCAGGTCCGCGAGGTCTGGGACATGACCCTGAGCCGCGGCACGGAGGTGTATCTGGGCCGCGAGAATCTGGGCGACATCCGGATTCTTGACCTGACCGTCTCCGACGAGACGGGTACGACCTACAAGACCGACCGCAGCTGGGACACCGAACGCTCTTTCGACGGGAAAAAGAACCATTGCGGCCTGAACAGCATCGCCGGCGGCTATGAGATCTGCTGGGGCATCGGTGAATACGGGCACCGCACCTACACCGTGGATTATACGCTGACCAACCTGGTCAAGAGTCTGGATGACTACGATATGATCCACTACCAGTTCTACACGCCGAACGATTTCCAGGGCGAACACGTGAAGGTGACTCTGGAGAAACCCGGCTTCGTGATGGATACGCTCACCCGCATCTGGGCTTTCGGCTATGACGGCTACATCTGGCGGGAAGACGGCAAGGTGATCGCTGAAAGCGAGAATCCGCTCGATCCCGCCAATTCCGTGATCGTCCTGATGCGCTTCGACAAGGGCACTTTTGCCTCGGAAAGCGTGCAGGAGCGCCCGTTCCAGGTGGTGCTCGACAAGGCGCTGGAAGGCGCCGGAAACCCCGAAGAATATGTCCCCAAGTGGAAGGAGCGCCTTTACAGCATCCTGGGGATGCTCTTCTCCATCTTCCTGCTTTCAATCCCGATTCTGCCGGTGGTCGCGCGCGTCTTGATGCGGCGCAAGCAGAAAAAGAATGCCTTTGGAACGACCCGGCTCGACAGCATCCCCTGGTCGCGGGAATTACCCTACGACGGCGACATCCTGAAGAACTATTTCGTCATCACGAATGCGCCGGCCCTGAAGGTCAAGAAGAATTCCGTAGCCTCCGCCATGATCCTGCACATGTTGCAGGCCGGTTGCCTGGAGGCCCGCCGTGACCTGGCCTCCGGCAAGGTGAACATCTATTTCAAGGAAAATGCCGATTTCACCCAGTTGGACCGTACAGAAGAAACGCTTTGGTCGATGATGTACGAAGCCAGCGGCGAGAACCACATCCTCGAGGAGAAAGAGTTCTCCAAATGGGCGAGAAGTCATTCATCGCGGCTTTACAATTGGACGACGGGGGTCAATGCAGCCGGTTTGAGCAGCCTTCGGAAAGGAAACTACTACAAGGGCAACAAATTCACGACATCCGGCCAGACTGAGAACCGCAAGATCGTCGGTTTCAAGAAATTCCTGGAAGATGCCACGCTCGTCAAGGAACGCTCGACGCCCGAAGTGACGCTCTGGCGCGACTACCTGATCTTCGCCTCCCTGGTCGGCATTGCCGACAAGGTGGCCAAGGAACTCAAGGATATCGATCCGGTCCTGTTCGAGCGGGCCTGCTCGATGGGGTACAACGAGATGTCGCGGGTCATCTACCTGTCGGATTCCTATTCGAATGTCCTGTCCACCTATGCGCGGCCGGCTTCGACCTACTCCGGCGGCAGCCTCGGCGGCTTCAGCCGTAGCGGCGGCGGCGGCCATTCCTCCTTCGGTGGTGGCGGCGGCTTTTCCGGCGGCGGCCACAGCGGCGTAAGATAGCTTCAGCAGGATGCCCGGTTGCGACCGGGCATCTTTATAACAGTGATTTCAGAAAAAAAACTTACCTTTGCAAGTACTGGCAAAAAGAACTCTCAAAATGCTTTATCCGATTGGCATACAAGACTTCGAGAAGATCCGCAGGGGCGGTTATGTCTATGTGGACAAGACCCACCTTGTTTATGAAATGGCCCAGAAGGGAGGCTATTATTTTCTCAGCCGTCCCCGCCGTTTCGGCAAGAGTCTCCTGGTTTCCACGCTGGAAGCCTATTTCAGTGGCAAGAAAGATATCTTCAACGGTCTGGCTATCGCTGACTTGGAGAAAAAATGGGCCCAGTATCCGGTGCTTCGGTTCGATCTTACTGGCCAATCTTACATGAAACCGTCCGACCTTATCGATACGCTCAATGCACAACTTATCGGCTATGAGAATAAATATATAATTTCGGAAAAAGCCGATACTGTCGCCTCACGTTTTAGGATACTTATTGAAACGGCTTTTGAAAAAACGGGCCGTCAAGTTGTTATTCTCATTGATGAGTACGACAAGCCCCTTGTTGATAATCTAGGTGACGAAACACTTACTGACGATTTCCGCAAGCAACTCCAGGGATTCTACAGCGTCATGAAAGCCAAGGACGCCTGCATCAAGTTCGGCTTCCTGACCGGTGTCACCAAGATTGGAAAACTCAGCGTTTTCAGCGGCCTCAACAACCTCAAGGACATCTCCATGGATGCCCGCTATACGGATATTTGCGGCATTTCCGAGAAAGACCTTAAGAAATATTTTAGTGAGAGTGTCAAGGAACTGGCGCAGGCCAATGACCTGACCGTCAAAGAGACCTACAACCAGTTGGCTGAAATGTATGATGGTTATCATTTCTGCGAAGACTCCGAGGGTATGTACAACCCCTTTAGTGTGCTCAATACTTTTGACTCGCTGAAGTTCAAGGAATACTGGTTTGAGACAGGCACGCCTTCCTTCCTGGTGCAGGTGATGAAGGATACGGATTATGATATAACCCGTCTGTCGGATGAAGAGATCGATGCCCCGTCGCTGATGGATGTTGATATGGTTTATCACAATCCTATTCCATTGCTTTATCAGAGCGGATATCTTACCATCAAGGGATTTGAACCGGAGTTTGGTATGTATCATCTGGGTTTTCCCAACCGTGAGGTCAAGCATGGTTTCCTGAACTTCCTGGTCAAGTACTATACACCATCCCGAACCGAATCCGGCATGATGCTGGTTTCAAAGATGCTAAAGGATATCCGCAGCGGAAGCGCCGCGGGCTTTATGCAAAAATTGGAAGCACTCTTTGCCAAGACCAGCTATCAGATCCAAGGAGATTCGGAGAAAGATTTCCAGTATGCGATGTACATCATCCTGGAACTTATGGGAGAGTATGTCGAGGTTGAGAAAGCTACCTCCAATGGACGGATTGACGTCTTGCTCCAGACCAAAGAATACATCTACATTATCGAGATCAAGATCAACGATACCGTGGATGCCGCCCTGCAGCAGATTGAAGAAAAAGCTTACGCACGCCGTTTTGCTGATGACAGACGCAAACTCTTCAAAATCGGTGTCCGCTTCTCCACGGAAAACCGCTGCATCGATTCCTGGAAGATAGCTGAATGAGTGTCTTGGCCGATCCGGCGGAGTGGAATTTTGTATGTTTCGACTGGACGGGGGAGACGCCCGGCTGAGTCCTGTCAACCGGCTGGTGGCCTCGGCTGTCAAAGAAGCGGGTTTGTCTTTGAACAATAATCCGCTCATAACCAGAATCACTTTCAGGCAGTAATCGCGTTATAGCATCAACCAGATCGGCTGTTTAGCTATGCGCCGGTCTTTATTCTACGTTTTTCTGCTTGTGCCGTTATTGTTGTTTGCGCTGCTTTAGCCACAGCGGCGTCAGGTAACTTCAGCAGGATGCCCGGTTGCGACCGGGCATCTTTTTTTGGATCTTTTCGATTCCTGCCAGGAAAGCTGGATTTTCCTTTTTGTCGTTTTGTCGTTTTATGCGAACTGGGAGGAAGGGGCGTAAACTGCCGCTGTCTCCCTCAAGTCGCTGAACCCGAAATTCGCGGCGCGCATCACTGGATCGTACATCGTTGATAATAAGCACTTTGCGTTGATGTGCTGCGCTCCCTGCGGCAAAAATGCCCCGGAGAGCACGGCGGCAATCCGTAATGCATTGACTATCAGTGCCATTTAAGCAACAAGCGCGCTCAGCGAATTTTGGGTTCGTCGAAAACGCATCCCGGGAAGACGGATGTCCGATTGGGCCGTTAACTGACAAGTGACGCTTCCAACGTGTATCTATTTTTTTCGTATCTTTACAAAAACTAACCTGGAGGTTATGAAAAAGTATGTCAAATTTGAGTGGAGTGTTGGAATGGCCCTTTGGACTGTCTTCTTCTTTACGGCTTGTTCCGGCGGCCGAACAGCCGGCATACTCGACGATGTGGAGACTTACGTTGAGGCAGCGCCCGACAGTGCGCTCGCTGTACTTGGCGCCATCGATTCAACTGCCCTCAGTACGGCTGCGTTGCGTGCCCATTATGGCCTGCTCTATGCCATTGCATTGGATAAAAAGCATATAGATGACGGGAGGCTGGTCGAGAATATGGCCTCGGCTTCCCGATGGTATCAGCGTCACGGAGACCGTCAGCACCAATTGCGTTCAGCCTATTACTACGGGGACCAGCTCCGGGGTGCAGGCTTCGGGGAAGAAGCCGCTGTTCAGTTTATGATTGCTGAAAAAGAGGCTGTCGCGCAGGAAGAATGGTTTTTTGCCGGGATGTCTGTCAGGAGTCTTTACTATGTTTTTGCCAAGACGCACAATTATCCTGAAGAAGTAGCCTGTATTACGCGGGCTGTTGATTATTTTCACAAAGCCGGCCTGGAGGCACACGAGGACGATGCGCGGGTCAAGCAGGCCATGGCTTACTACGACCATTCCAGATTACCGGAAGCTGAAAGTCTTTTCAATGAAGCCATCAAGACAGCGGAAGCTAAAAAAGATACGGTGAGATGGCGCAGGGCGTTGGCCCAATCCGTCGATGTGCTCCTTATTAAAGACGAGCCTGATGCCGACAGCACCATCATCCGTCTGATGCGTGCGCAGGAACTGGGTTATCGTTTCAGTAGCCGGGATTATGCCAATCTCGCTTTGGCGAAGGCGTATCTGGGCGACAGGGATGAGGTAGCGACATTTCTTCGCCTGGCCCGGAACACCAGCCGAAGTAAGCAGGACAGTGTTTTTGTCCTGTCGAGAACCTACCGCATCAGGCTCTGGCAGCAGGATACCCTTGCCGCTTTTCCCTTGCTGCAACAAATGCATACCTATTTGAATGAGGAGGCGACCAGAACCTTGGAACAGTCGGTAGTCAAAGCCCAGAACAGCTTTCTGGATGCGAATAACAGGCAGCTGGAACAAAACGTCAGGCTTTCCCGGACAATCCATATCCTGCTTGTTTTGCTCTTGGTGTCCTGCTTGTTGCTCGTTTGGCTCTGGGTTATGGCTGAGAAGCAGCGGCGCCGTATCAAGGAGATGGAATTCGACGATTTCCGTATGGCCTGCAATGAGCTTTTCGCTATGGGGCAGGAATCCATTGACAGCATCAATCAAGCCTATTATGCGGCTGGAAACAATAAGACAACGGCAGTTTATGCAGCCTACCATGACATCATCTCCCGATTCAAAGCAGAAGATTTCCAGAACAGATTCCTTGAAAGTGTCGATAAATCTCATGGGGGGATTGTAACCAGGCTTCAGCAGCAGATACCTTCTCTTGGGCGTGACCGGGTTCTGCTTTTCGCATACCTGGTCCAGGGCTTTTCGTATGCGACCATCAGCGTCATTCTGGGTGACAAGTCGAAGTCGAACATCTATAACCGTCGGCAGCGCCTCGTTGAAACGATCAAGGAAAAGACGCCGCCCGATATGGATCTCTTTCTCCGTCACCTCCCGAATCGGCCCACACGGGCTTAAACCGCCGCTGTCTCCCTCAAGTCCGTCGAACTTTACTATCGCAGACGGCTGAAATACCCATTTGTAGGCCATTCTGGGCAAGCGATAGTAATGTACAAGCTATCTGTTGCGTAAGTGTCCGATAAACAGTGTAAAAACTTGCGATGAAAATGTTTTGCGACAGTATGGTTTTTTTGGTTTAAGGCACCTGTTTACCTAACTTTGTAAAGAAAAACCAAGTTTCCCATGAAAACCTGCAAGTGTCTTTTTACGATTCTCTTCTTGCTGGCAATTTGCCTTCAGGGGTGCGGCGGCCGCGTGAAGGACGGTCAAGTTGATTTCAAGGAAGTCCGGCAGGGGCGTTTGGAGATTTGCTCCGAACCGTTTTTCTACGACACTTACAAAGACCTGTGGGTACTCGATGAAGTTTTTGTCGTTGTGGGCTACGCGCGGCATAGTGAAAAGTTCGTTCATGTCTTCAATCGAGCGACGGGCGCATACGAAAAAAGCTTCTTGGAAAAGGGACGATCGGCCGACGAGGTGTTGTCGGTCGGAGAGACCTGGCTCTCCGGTCAGATCCTCTACCTCTGGGATTATGTAGGAAGAACGCTCTATTCGTGCGACTTGTCCGACATCGCCCATACTGACGGGATACACCTCGATCGCGTTGAAATGAATGACAATTCCTACACGCATGTGCTCTGTAATGGCAAAAGCACCGTGCAGCTGACAAATGCCAGTTTCATCGAGAATGCACCCATGAATGCAAAGCCCCGGATACTGAAGGGAGACATTGGTTCTAAAAATGCGCTTGTATTCAATGGCTATCCCGTGGCGGACCGTTTCAAGACCTGGTGGATGTATATGCAACCGACGATGGCGATTGATCCGGATTTCCATAAACTGGCACTCCTGTCATCCTGCTATTATGGCTGCGTCATGGAACTGTTCAGCATGTCTGCAGATAAGATTGAATGTGTCAGTACCTTGACGCTGGTTCCGCCGGCTTTCGAGGGTGCGGCGAATGCAGCGACGCCGGACGCCGATCTTCGCTATGGTGCCGTCGATGCCATAGGTACCGATGAGTTCGTCATTCTCGCCTTTGACGGGAACACCAGCGTGTCGGACAAGGAAGCTGAACCTTCGTTCAACAATCTTCTCTGGTTCGACTGGGCGGGGAGGCCCGTCCGCAAGTTGGTCATCGACAAAAGTGTGGTGTGTTTATGCGCCGAAAACGGGACCCTCTACGCATTGGTCGATACGGACGAGGGAGACGCCCGGATTGTCCGGGTAGATTAGCTTGCACTTTTCCTGCATTATTTGAATAACTAGACATAGAAAATGATGGCAGATTGGCTCAGATCTCTCTCGGATTCCGGGATATAGGGCAGGATTGCAGACGAAGGCAGTGATATAGCACGATTTTACCAGGAATTTTCGTCATGATAACTATGAATAATAGTTGCATTTCAATAAAAAATAGTTATCTTTGCAATGTGAAAAAAGATAACCAATGAAACGATTGACAAAGAAAGAAGAAGAGATAATGGACTTTTTTTGGGATCATGGGGACTTATTTGTCAGAGAATTAAGAGATTTGTGCCCTGAGCCGCGGCCGCATATCAATACTTTATCTACCCAGGTACGCTTGTTGGAACTTGAAGGATATTTGCACCATCGGGAGTATGGGGCCACCTATCAGTACTATGCAGCAATATCGAGGGAAGACTATCGCAAAGAAAAGTTGGACAATGTCGTTTCTCGTTATTTCGGAAAATCTTATTTGAGAGTTATTTCTTCTCTTGTAAAAGACGAAAAAGTCTCGGTTGATGAACTTAAGCGGTTAATTGAAAGTACAGAATCCAATGGCAGATGACTGGCGTTATGTCTGTTTTCATTACATATCAGGTAAAAGTCGCAGTGTTATTGGCGGTGTTCTTTCTTTTCTATGAACTACTGCTCAAAAAGCACACTTTTTTCCGTCTTAACCGGATTGTCTTGATCTCAAGTGCCGTCCTTTCCTTTATACTTCCGCTTTGCGTAATCACGATTCGACGATCCTTGCCTGATGGTTATCAAGATACGGTCTCTCCGTCTGACAGCGATCTGGGTACCTGGATTGGTTTTTCGGGAGATGGTTCCCACGTCTTTCAGACAATTGTTGCGATCATATACCTATGTGGTGCCATATATGTTTTTGCGCGTGTCATTGTCTCGATAGTGGGTGTTGTCATTATTATTCATCGGGGGCATCACCATTGGGAGGAGGACGGCAGCCATATCGTATTGCTGGACAGGCCAATTTCTCCTTTCAGCTGGCTTGAGTTCATCGTAATTTCCCTTGACGATTATCGTGAAGATTTGCGGTCTGTCGTAGAACACGAAAAGATTCACGTGGATCGTCGGCATTCCCTGGATATCCTCTTCATCGATTTTGTGACTGTCTTGCAGTGGTTTAATCCGATTATTTGGCTGTTGAAATCCGAGCTTTGTGCCCAGCATGAGTATGAAGTTGATGAAACGATCTTGGCACGGGGATTCGACAGCAAGTCATATCAGTATTTGCTGGTGGAAAAGGCCTTGAAAGTAGATGCTTTTTTTGTGACCAATAGTATTAACGATAGCAATCTCAAAAATCGAATCAAAATGATGAATACGAAGAAGTCTGAATCAAGGAAAGCGTTCAGGGCGCTTTATGTCATACCCTTGATCTGTCTGTCTCTTTATGCTACGGCTAAAACGGAGTATGTGCTTCCCGAGTCTTCCCCGGATTCGTTGAAGGTCAGATTGAAAGGTGCGCAGCCCGTTTTGGTGATTGATGGGGTAGAGCATCCTTATGATGCCATGAAGAATGTTGATCCGCAGACGATAAAAGCCATTACGATTCTGCCGGATTCCTTAGCTTTCAGGCAATATGGGGAAAAAGCAAAGAATGGAGTAATGATAATAACAACGAAGTAAATTTTTTCGCCCTATAACTATAAAACGTAGTTATATGGGTTGGCTACTCACGAATAAAAGCCCTTAAAACAATGCAGGTTAAATTTTTTCAGACTGCCGTTTTGCTCGCCGCTGTTTGCACGTCCTTTTGCTGTGAAGGCGGCAGACGGGACGGTTATCTTAAATCGCTCAGGCTTGTTCCCGAGGTGTTGTCTCCCATTGATTCCATAGATTTGGAGGTTGCGGGTATTTTTTCTCCCACATCGCTTATTAAGCGTGGAGACTGGTTCTTGATGCGGGATACCAAAAGCGAGTACAATATTACTGCTTTTAATCCAACCAGTGGGGATGTCCTTCATTTTCTGCCTTATGGAAGAGGAATTGGTGAAATATCTATGAAGGGACGCCTGTCAGAGCCGTCAGGTTTAGTTTCTGTCCATGATTTCGGCACCAATACAGTCGTGTCTCTAAAAGTTAGGGAATCAATAGAACAAAAAGAACAGGTACTTGATACGATATCACAATTCGTCGGAAATATGACTTATGTCAATCCTCTTTTCTGCAAGTCCGGCTTTATTGCCTCATCTTTCAACGATGCGCGGGTGTGGTATTATCTGATTGATACCGAGGGAAAAGAATTGTCTTCTGTTCCGGCGATCAGTAATGGCCTTTTACAGAAAGAGGAGGATCCGGCGATGTCTATGGTCAATTCCATTTTGACAGTTAGTCCGGATGGCGACAAGGTTTGTAGTGCTGCTATGGGTCTCACCGCTCTGTCGTTCTCTTCCATTGATGGCGGGCTTTTAAAAGAAAACCATCGTGTCGAGATACCTGGGCAGGAGGATTCGAAAACAATCACCAATTTTACTGGATTGTGCTCCGATAACGAATATGTGTATGTGCTTTATTCTGGAAAACCTTTCAATACTTCAAGAAATGAATCCGAGTGGCTTGTCGTGTACAATTGGCGGGGGAAGCCGATAAAGTGTTATAATTTGACGCATTCGGTTTTCTCCGTAGCAGTAGAAGGTAATAAAGTGTATTGTACAACGGATTCTCCTAGTTCATCTATATTAGTTTATCAACTTGATGGAATCGATTAAATTGATCTGAAATGGAGGGTAATCGCCTACTATTGTTGCTAACCTGCGTTGTCCTTTTCGTCGGATATCAGAACTTTTAAAAACAAACATTATGAGATAATCATTACTCTATTTATTTATGGCGACTATAGCCATGGCCTGTCTCCAACTTGTAGCGGTATCCTGTGGTGAGAAGACGTCAAAGATCGTCGAAGGGGCGAAAGTCGTTGCGTGCGGGAGCGCCGCCATGTCGGAGGCCCGGTCTGTTCAAGGCGTCCCGTTTCCGACAGGAAACGTACCGCTTGGGGCCGTGGCCATCTATGATATCGGGGGAGGATGTGCCCTTTTCCAGATGATGTCCGGCGCGCAGTGTTTTACATGGATGGAGATGGCAACGGGGGAGACGCATGGCTTGATCCAGCGCGGCAGGGGCCCGGATGAAATGATCGAGGCCGGTTTTTCCGGATACCGGGTCAACGGAAAAGGCGAGACGGAAATAGCCGTTTATAGTCTATCAATGCAAGAAATCATGTATATCAACCTGACACAGAGTCTCGCAGCCGACAAAACGGTCGTGATATCCCGTAATAAATTGCCGAAAGGGACGATGTATGCGTTGGCGGGTAATACTTCTTTGTACTGCTATACGTTTGGCGATGACCAGACAGTCAGCTGGAAATGTGCGGGAGCGGACGGCGCAGAGACGGTTATTCAACCGTTCGGAAGAAATGGCCGTGTCAGCGATTCCTCCAAGTATTTTGCTGCCACAACGCTCTCGCGGGACGGGGATTTCCTTGTTATGGGTATGGCATCGTTCCCCCGATTGTTCCTATTCGGCGCTGATGGGGAGCGTGTCGCCATTTCTCTGAGCGAAGAATCGGACGATCAGATACTGGCTATGTTAAATGGTAATAATCCGGATTCGTCGGATTATTGCGTATGGACGCAGGTGAAGGATGGCCTGCTGTATTACCTTATGATAGACCAGGCGGCGATGGCATCAGGGGATTTCAAAGAGAATCTGCTGGTCTTCGATCTGAAAGGAAAGTTGAAATCGGCTTATGGCATATCGACCCCCTTGACCAGTTTCATCGTGCAGGACGCTGGCGGATCCATCGTCGGAATCACGATGGATGGTGAATTGTACAAATATGTCATATAATACAATCATTTTACGACTCAATGAAAGATCAATTGTTCAAGCGGGGTTCACTGTTTTTGCTAGGGGTATCGTGTGCAATACGTGCCATCTTCCGGAAAATGAACAATTTTGTGATTAAAACAGGTGTATTATGAAAAAGAAATTGACGGTTTATTTGGCAGCTTGTCTGTTATTGATCGTATCTGCCTGCGGAAGCCGGCAGCTGGATGCCCTGAATCCGCTTGAAACGGCGGTTGAGGTGGCGGATCTGGCGGAAATCGCCGAGGTTGCAGCTCTTGTTCCGTTGGAAGAAGGAGAGGGCAGCATATTGACATATCCAAGCAAGATGCTGCTCTTGCCGGACGGGACAATGGTCGTCAAGGATAGCGGCGGGAAGGTCCTGGCATTCTCGCCGGAA
>OCVV012842850.1_pt1 | contig 28338 bp, 27 predicted proteins | sample 1539721 | NCBI WGS metagenome assembly OCVV01 (sample SAMN02144230, study PRJEB22623) | gut metagenome | biome: sheep rumen | host: Ovis aries | place: New Zealand | reverse complement strand
GGTGAACGTCTTTTTCTTTGCGGGGTGCACTGGCGTAATGCGTCCGCCATCAGCCGTGCCGTTCATGCATAGTTATGAAAGAATTTACACTCTGAATAATGTTAGTGTTGCGTTATATGGGGGTGACTTGGATAATGATGAAAGTAGTTATGATGATGAAATAGAGATGGAAGATGAACATTTGGAGTGGGTGTTTGATTTTTCAAATGTTGCTTATGGACATGTAGGCTTTTTTTCGGCGGGCTTAGGACTTCAATCGACAACACCCTTTGTTCAATTAGGTTTTGTTTCTCCGTATATCGGAGTGTCGGCATGGAGTTCTTTATGCCTTCCTACTAATGAGATCTGCCTTTATGGGGATGGTTATATGGATAATCTTTCTTATGGAACTATGTTGATTCAGCAGTTTCCTGTTGGAAGGCACGTAAAAGTTGGTTTTACGGAACATTTTTCAAGGAATGGTTCTGAAAGATATTTTTATGAGGTTCCAGAATTTTTTGGAATTGTTGAACGTGAACCGCATCCTATTTTTTATCGTGAGATAGGTGGCGGCTTTTTCGTATCATATCGTATAAATAATAGAATTGTTGCTACTGAATTCCGCTATGGCCGTGATATCGATTTTAATCGAAACCGATTTGCGATAACCATGGATTTGCCTATTGTTTTTGAGAATAGAACGGCAGAAGAAAGACAAAAATATAATGAATTAAAAAAAGCTTTGCGGCAGTATGAATCGCTGAGAATTGCAACTAGTTTGCAAAAACAAAAACTAAATAGGTTTGTCCGAGCAAAGGAGATGGGGGTGAATGTTACCGATGCAGAAATTGAAGAAGAACGTAAACATCTTCAAGAATTAAATGATTTGCTAAAACAGCAGAAAATAACAGTCCGAAACTTGAAAAAGGATTTGTATGATTGATGCGCGATGCCGCAAACAAGAAATACAAATTGGGGGTTCATATAACGACGCCATAAAACGAGCTGTTTCGACACTCGTTTGACGGAGAGCTCCAAAGTATCTAGGTTTACAAAAGAAGAATTTGAGGCTTATCAAAAGATGCATCACGATAGATGGGATCACAATGTCATGGTACCTGGCGTGTTCAAGAAATTCGCAGCGGAAATCGATGCGAAGATTGCTGAGAATGTTGCCGATGCTAAACATGAAATTGCAAAAAAGATGAAAGCCCGCAACACATCGATTAAAGAAATTGCAGAAATTACTGGACTTTCGGAATTCGAAGTCAAGGCTCTGTAGCGCCATTATCCCGTTTATCGAAGCGCAAACCTATACGGGTTCCGCTGTTACTCCGCAAATCGTCATCACTGATAACGAAACGGATTTGACAGAAAATGTCGAATCCGCGTCAAAACGGGCAAACGCTTTGATTTGATCGGTCGCAGACGCTAGGAGCTTAGGCTCCCGCGCCTTGCCCCCTTGGGGCTCTCCTTGGAATTTTCTATTTTGAAGTGCGTTAATTCATAAGGGGAATTTATGTATAAAAGATTCACGGCTCAGATTTTGGGGGTGGCCGCGTTGTTTGTGGCGACAGCGTTCGCGCAAGAAAATTCGAGTGTAGATTCTTTAGCTTCTCCAGAAATGACGGCCATGTCGGAACTTCCGGCAGATTCGGTTGTCTACGCAGCGGTCGATAGTCTCGCCTTGATGGAATCCGAAATTCGGGAATCTTGCTCGGGTAAATCCGATGAATCTCTTTGCCTCGACTGGATGAAGTCCCAGAATTTTGCCACTTTGCAACGCTTGGATTCTCTTTTCTGCCAAAACCAAGAATCTATTCATGCTTGCAAGGCTTACCTCGACAGCGTTCCTCGCGCAAAGCTCGGGCCGTATCTTCGTTCTCTAGAAAAAAATTTCCTTCTGGATTTTTTCAAAACGACGACCGTCGATACGGTTTATGACAAGGAAATGACCAAGGGCGAATGCGTTCGCGATTTGAATGAAATTGTGAAACGCTCCAAACGTTTGATTGCCGAAGCGGAAGACGGCGATTCGATTACTTTTGATTTTGGCGTTTGCGGTTTTGACGGTTCCAAAAACGCAGTGCAGGCTTGTACGAAAATGCTGAACGCTTTTGCCAAGGAACGTAAACATCAGTGTGCCACGGAAGTCGTGCTGAAACGTACCCGTGAAAAGTTCGAAAAGAGAACTTCGGTGCGGCTTTTTGAGCGCAATATGGATGCTCTTTGGGCGGGCCTTTGGAACTTGGACTGGTTTGAACGCGATTCGAACTGGACCGAAGACATGAAGTTCTTGCAACGCATGGGGTATGGATATTCGGAAGAAAATCTGGTCGCGCAGATTCGTGATGCGTTCCAAAAGACCGACGACGTCTGGAACTTTTTGCTTTTGAACGCTTGCGAAGTTTATCCGCAAATCGATGACGCTTACGAAAAGAAGGTCTCTTTTAGACTCTTCGATTGCGCCAAGATCCGTGAAATGCACCAGACATCTTGCGATGGCTCTTTACAGACAAAGAATGTTCCTCGTACCATGAATGGAATGCAACCGAGCGCGTTTGTTTGCGACGCGGAACTTCATCGGTGGCGTCTTGAAAGTGACGACGAAAAGGTGTTCGGATTCTGCACAGAAAAGAATGCGGGAGAAGAAAAGAAGACTTCGCACGGGATCGTCATTTGCGACAAAAACTGGAAAATGCTCAGCAAGGCCGATACGTGGGACCGTGATTTTTCAAAGGGTGGAATCGTTCAAGGAAAGTTCCGCTCGAAGCGGGAATACTTTAAGGATGATCGCGATGGAAAAATTTACCGCATTGTTCGTATCGGCGATCAGGTCTGGATGGCCGCCCATTTGAACTACGCTTCCTTGTGGGGCAGCAAGTGCGCGGACGGTGTTAAAGAACAGAGTTGCACGACGCTTGGACGCCTTTACAATTGGGAATCGGCAAAGCATGTTTGCCCGGAAGGTTGGCATTTGCCGAATTCCGAAGAATGGAAAACGCTTTATGCCGAGCTTGGAAGCAAAGCGAATGCAAAACAGGCGAACAAGCTTTTGACGTTAGGAACTTTTGTGTGGCAGGCTCCGAAGGGAGAAACGTCCATTTACTATTGGATTCCGCAAGAAAACGGGAGTGAAGAATTTATCACGGCGGAGTCTATGCAAAGTGGCGTGGAATTTAAGGCTAGCTCGAACAAGCAGGAATACTATCCGGTCCGCTGCATTCAGGATCGTTAAACGCAAAACGCCTGGATCTTAGAAATCAAGATTGCAAAAAAAAGACCGCTCAAACGAGCGGTCTTTTTGAAAATCAGATGGTAAGAATTACTTCTTAGCGCCCTGGTTCTTCACGGCGTTGATCTTCGCGTTGATTGCGTCCTGATCGCCGAGGTAGTGGTGTTCGACCGGCTTGAAGTTGTCGTCGAGCGTGTAAACGAGAGGAACGCCAGTCGGGATGTTGAGACCGGTGATTTCTTCGTCAGAGATATTGTCGAGATACTTCACGAGAGCGCGGAGAGAGTTACCGTGAGCGGCAATGAGAACCTTCTTGCCGGCAGCAACGTCTTTCTTGATCACGTTTTCCCAGTACGGAACAACGCGGTCGATCGTAATCTTCAAGGATTCGGTAAGCGGGAGGATCTTCGGATCTTCGTTTGCATACTTGGCTTCCTTCTGCGGATTACGCGGGTCGTCAGCTTCGAGAGCCGGCGGAGTGATGTCGAAGGAACGACGCCAGATCTTCACCTGGTCTTCACCGTACTTGGCTGCGGTTTCGGACTTGTTCAAGCCCTGGAGTGCGCCGTAGTGACGTTCGTTCAAACGCCAGTTCTTCACAACCGGAATCCATTCGAGATCCATTTCTTCGAGAACGTGGTTGCAGGTGTGGATGGCGCGCTTGAGGAAAGAGGTGTAAGCGATATCGAAAGTGAAGCCGTCCTTCTTGAGGAGCTGGCCGCCGAGCTTGGCTTCCTTGTGACCGGTTTCGGACAAATCTGGATCGCTCCAGCCGGTGAACAAGTTCTTGAGGTTCCATTCGGATTCGCCGTGGCGGATAAGAACGATTTTGTAGCTCATTTTTATTTCCTTGTATTTTTCAAGTGGAATGATTTAGACAGGGAGAATATAAAAAATTTTCCCTGTTTCATTACTTTAACAGAATCCTCTGCGTGTTTTGAATGTTCTGGGAACTGGTCAAACGGGCAATATAGGCGCCCTGGCGAAGGCTCTGCAGGTCGATCGACTGCGAATTCGAGTAAATCGGGAAACTGCGAATGAGTTTTCCGTTCATGTCGAACAGCTGGACCTTGGCGTTCTGAAGACCGTTCGCGGTTACCTGCAAGGTGCGGCCGGAAAGCTTTAACCCTGCCGAAATGGCTGCTGTGCGGGCCTTGATCGTTGGAATTGCGTCTGGATCAAGTTCTCCGATGTTGCCGTAAACAAGCCCGCGGCCGGCAGTGCTCATGTAAACGCGGCCGTAAACATTCCAGTCGCCGACAACGAATTTTCCGTTGGCAGGACCGCCGTATTGGTGCTTGTCGTCGTTGATACGTTCCCAGGTTTCACCTTTGTCCGTAGAGCGGTAGATGCCGCGATTGCCGCCGTTTGCGGCTCCCCACATATAAAGCGTCGGGTAATCGGAACCTTCCGGAGCTTTGCCGAGTCCGATCGAAAGGCAGGCGTCCATCGTGTACAAACGCGTCCAGGTTTTTCCGCCGTCGGTTGAATGGGCGAGACCGTTAGCGCTGTAGCCAGTGCTTGTCCAAGGCTGTTCCGCGTCCATGCACATCCAGAGATCGCCTTCCACGTAAGGGTTCACGCGAAGCATGCCGTCGCCTGCCGCTTCCGCACCGTATTCGCCCGGGTTCGTCACGTCGGTCTTGGTGTCGGAAATTTGGGTAAAGGTTTTACCCGTATCGGTGCTTGCATAGAATGCGGAATTGTAACCGTTGCCTGGCAGAATGTAGAACTTGGCCGGATTCTGACCGTCGGCAACCATCAGGCCGCTTTCGGCGCTGAGCCCTTCGACTTCTGTCCAGGTATTGCCTTCGTCAGCGGTGCGGTAGAACTTGTTCCCGTTGAATCCCGAATTGATCAGGTAATTGTTCGGGCGCATCAGGATTACACGGCCATCGGTGCTCATGGCGATTCCGCCGATGTCCGAGCCTACGGCGCCTGGACTCTTGGTGGTGTCGAGAACGGTCCAGGTTTTACCCATATCCTTGGAAAGCTGCACGAGTTCCGAAGTAACGCTTGTGGTGCCTCCGTTGCCATCGTCGACGTTGTATTCGGTGCGTCTTCCGCTACGTACAACGTAACCGGCTTTCCAAGCGTGCCCGAGTGCGCCGCTGCTGCCTGCCGCCTTGCTGTGGGCGGGGGCGGTCGCCAAAATGTTGTCGTAGGTGGCGCCGTCATAGTCGTAAATCGCCGTGACGAGAGGTCCTCCCGGCATGCTTTCGGCAACGAGCGGAACCGTTTCTTCGATGCCTTTCGACATGAATGTCCACATCGGAACGTCGGCATCGACATTGTCCGTGCGGAATACGCCGTTGCCCGAACCGATCCAGACTTGCTTCGAATCGAACGGATTGAATTCGACGGTTCCTGCCCAATGAATGTTTCCTCCGCTGATCCAGCCGTTTCCGTTGGTCGCACGGTTGGCGGTCGCCCAGCTCATTGTGGTGCGCCAACTTTTACCGCCGTCTTCCGAAACGAAAACTTCATCGCCGGCGTTCGTGGAACCGTCTTCCCAAACGTTTCCGCCGCCGTAAAATCCGAACGTCGAAAGCACCAGACGGTTTGCATCGTTCGGGTCAACAGAAATGCCGCCAAAGCCGTAGCTGTAATACATTTCGTCGCCACGGGCGTAATAGGTTCCGGTGCTTGCGTCGCGAATCGGGGAAATGTCTGTCCACGTTCCCGAAGAAAGATCGTACTTGTAAGCCAAGCCTCCGGAAATCGTGCCGTCCGGACCGTTTCCGCCAGAGAATGTTCCAAAGAGGTATCCACCGGCGATCACAGCGCGCCAAGGCGTTTTGGTGGGAGCGCCGGTAACCGCGGTAAACGTTTCACCGCCATCGGTACTTTTGTACAGCGAAGAAGTTCCCGAAGCGGTACCGATGTAAACGTTTTTCGTCCCGCCGTTCGATGCCTTTCCGCTGCTTGCATCAAAAAGAACGTAACTAATGCCGATGTCTCCGGTAATGGAAGAGCCGGAAAGGCTTGCAGTTCCGGAGACAAGCGCCCAGCTTTTACCGGCGTCTGTACTTTTAAAAAGCCCTGCGGTGCGGGTTCCGCAATAGAGAATGTTCGAATTGTTCGGGTCCACGGCAAGCTTTTCTCCGGTCTGTCTACCGAGACCGTTTCCGTGCGCCTGGAACAGCGCGGTGACATCGGTCGTGTCGAAATTGTTTCCGTAGTCGGAACTGCGCAAAATAACGGTCTTGCCGTTGCTGAAGTAACTTGTTCCGGCAAGGATGTAGAGCTTTGCCGGATCGTTCGGGTCTAATGCCAAGGCTTCTGTTCCGTAGAGGCCACGGTCTTGTTCCGAAATCCAATCCATCAGAGGAATCCATTTCCCGCTGGTTTTATCGAAACGGTACGCACCGCCCACGTCGGTACGGGCGTAAACGAGATCTTCTTGGGTTTTGCTCGTGATGATGCCGTCGACAAAGCCGCCGCCTTCAAAAATCACGTTCCCCCAGGAATATTCTGTGGATGCATCGGCTGCAAATGAAAGCGCAGCACAGCCAGTCACCAGGGCCAAAACCCTAACTTTTTGAAAAATAGAATTCATATATACACACCTATGATTGTTATTCCAATTTAAACTATTCTATCCAAAAAGTGATAGGGCTCAAATGCATTGTGGAATGCTCCATTTAGGAATGGGAACTTTTATTCCCGCAGTGTTTTTTAAAACAGGTATTGTTTATTTTTTATAGCGGGAGCTTATGGGGGAGGGAGTTTTCTATGCAGAAAAATTTTGACCCAAAAGAGTATTGCGGAAATTCTTGCCAGTCGATTTTGAATGGAGCGACCCCGCTTTGCAAAGCGGTATCTATTTTTTTCTTGTTGGTTGCGATTGCGTATGATATTTCGCCGGTAGATCTGGCGCCGGATGCGGTTCCTATCTTCGGATGGATGGACGATATTGGCGTTACGGCAATCGCCCTGTTGAACCTTTATCAGCGATTTGCGAAAAATCAGTATTCATCGGCGGTGCGCATTGTCAGAATCGTCAAGTGGATTCTTGTTTCAATCTGTGTGCTGACGGCTTTGACGATCGTTACATTGTTCTTGATGGGAATCGTGTTGATTCAGTAATCCATAGACGGCTTGGCTGCCTTAAAAATTATTAAAAATGTGCAAAGATCTTTTGACTTGCCTCGGAGACTTTTCGATGCTATAATAGTTCCGATATGGAAAGTCTACTGCAAAACCCTATTGTTTTGAAGATTCGCAAATTTTTCCCGGCAGCCGCGTTCTTTGGAGGATTCACGTGGGATTCCGTGACGCTCGGGAAACTGGTGCAGACGTCGGACCTGGCGATTCTCTTGCTTTATTATGTGGCATCGTTTGTCTTTCTGCTTTTGCTTGCGGCGGAACCTGGAAAATTCTTGAACCGTTCGTGGAATGAAAGGTGGCAGAATCGATTTACATATGCGGTCCAGTTTTGCTTTGGAAGCCTTTTTAGTGCACTTGTCGTTTGCTATTTCAAAAGCAGCGGGTCGGTCGGGGCCTTCTTTTTGGTGGCGCTTCTCGCCGGTTTTCTTGTGGCGAATGAATTCTTGCAAAATAGCTACGCCAGGTTCGGCTTTACATTGGCGCTGTTTAACCTGCTCGGGACGATGTACTTGAACTTCTTGATTCCGTACCTCGTGGATGGGATCGGCTTCTTTTGGTTCTTTGTATCCGTCGTGCTCTCTTTGGCAATCTGCTTTGGGGCGTTTAAGCTTTCAAAACAATCCAAACGGGTGCTGTTCGCTCCGATCGGAATTTCTTTGGCGCTTGTAATCGCCTATCTTGCCAATTGGATTCCTCCGGTTCCGCTCGTTTTAAAGGACCAGAATGCCTGTACGGGATTTTCTAAAGACTATTCCTGCTTTGTCGATCGAACCGGTGCGGTAAAGGGCTTTTTTGCTTCGATCGGGTTCGCTCCGACGATTACCCTGGCCGAAGGGGAAGGCGTTACCTTTGTGAGTTCGGTTTTTGCTCCGGCAAAGGTGGGGGCGCAACTTGAGCACCGTTGGCATTACCAGAATCCTAAAACGGGGGATTGGAAGCTTTTGAATACGATCACTTCGAGCCGAATGACTACCCACGGCAGCCGGGAAGAAGGTTTTCGCATTTATACCACTAAAATGAACGTTCCCGAAGGCAAATGGATGGTCGAAACCGCTGTCAAGGACGGCTCCGTCGTCGGATCCAAGACTTTCTATGTCAAAAAGGCTGGGGAAAAGGCTCCGGAGAGGCGCTTGTGGAAGATCCGCTGATGGTTATTCCCGTAGGATTTATGTAGATTGATAAAATGATGAAAAAACTCAGTCAAAGTCTTGAAGATTACCTGGAAATGGTGCTGATGCTGCACCTGTCGAAAGGGGCGGTTCGCTTAAAGGATATCGCTTCCGAACTCCATGTAAAGGCCCCTTCTGCGGTTCGGGCTTTGAATGAGTTAAAAAGCCTTGGCTATGTGGAACAGGAGCCTTACGGACTGGTGGAGCTCACTCCTTCCGGAATGACGGCGGCAAAGTCTGTCTTTGGGCGCCATAAATTGCTTCGTACGTTCCTTCTTCAGCTTGGCGTTTCTCCGGAAGTTGCCAATGAAGACGCCTGTTCGATCGAGCATGTCCTTTCGGGCGAAACCCTTGACCGAATTGAATCTTTTGTCGAAAAAAATGCCAAAAAAGCCAAAAAAGCGAAGTCATCGGCAGCGGATACCGAGGTGTTTCTCTAAGAACATTCAGCAATCCTTATAGTTAGTTATAACTCAAGGCTTTAGCGGGTTGCGCTAAGGCCTTTTTCGTTGCACTTTCCTAGAAATTAGCCTTGACTAATCCATACTGTAGAACTAAATTTACTCTTGAAATTAGCCAAAACTAAGAACTGTAGCCGAAGCTAAAATGCCTGGATTCAGATTCGAATTTTGGACTAAAGTTTTACCTCAACTCCTCATGTCTTAACCCAAGGATGATCCATGAAAAAGACAATCGGTATGATTCTTGCTTCCGCTCTTGCTGCGTCTCCGCTGTTTGCGCAAGAAGCTGAAGAACAACAGGCTGCAAGCGCTGCTGCCGCAGAAGTGACCGCTCCCGCTGCATCGAATAATGGCCCGAAATTTGTAGTCGCTGGTGAAGTGGAATTCGAAGCCAATACGGATTACAAGAAGGTCGATCCGCGTGACGAAACGAACAACAACGCTGAAGAAAATAAGTGGTTCCACGATTACACTTCGACGTTCAATCTCGTGTTCGGTGTGCAGTTCACGGACAAGTGGTCTGCTGAAGCGGCCATTTCCGCTGACGGCGACGGTACCGCTCCGCATTTTGCCTATGACGGTGCATTCATCCAGTATCAGGTGAATGACAATATTGCGCTCAAGCTCGGTGACTTCACTTATGCGGAAGGCGCTTTCCGTTACTACGATTACGATGATCCGGGTGACTATGCGATCGGCATGGTGGAACGCAATACCCGCGGTCTTGAATTGAATGCTTATGGCCTTATCCTCGGTCTCGGTTGGGGTCGTGATGACGATGACTGCAGCGATTCGGATATTGGCTGCACCACTTACGATTTCCATGCCGCTTATGAACTTGCCTTGGGCAAGTCTACGATCCGTCCGTTCTTCAATTACAAGAGCTACCAGACGGAATCCCATAACAGCCTCCGCACCGGTTTGACTGCCAACATCGCTCTCGGCACGATCGGTTCCCTCCAGCTTGCTTATGGCTTGAAGTCCGATTATCTCACCGAAGACGCTCCGAAGATGTCTCACGCTCTCGCCGCAGAACCGGAATTCAACTTCGGCAAGGTAAGCCTCAAGGCAACCGCTTTCAAGGCTTTTGTGGATGATGACGAAGAAATTACGGATCCGGAAGTCCCGGAACACTTCTTTGTTTATGCGGAACCGGGCTTTGCCCTTTCGGAACAATTCACTCTCGGTGTCCAGGTGGAACTCCACTCGATGACTCTCGATACGGATGCGGATTTGGAACAGTTCTGGCTTGCTCCGAAGGCCTATTACACGGTCTCTGACAATCTCGGCTTCGACGCTTACTTCCGCACCTGCGTTCCGCTGGGTGACGATTACGGTGATTCGGATGACGTCTATTTCGTCGCCGGCGCCTCTGTTGCGATGTCGTTCTAAAAATTTACGAGGACAAGAGATGCCTTTAACTTTCTGCTCGATTGGAGAAATCTTCACGGTGAAACGTTTGTGCGGCGATAGCGCCGTCAAACAGCACTTGAATGAACTCGGTTTCAGTGTTGGGTCGCCGGTTACGGTGGTGGCAAGCCTTGGCGGTAACGTCATTGTGAAAGTGAAAGAGTCCCGTATTGCCCTCGATCATAAATTGGCCAGCCGTATCATGGTCTAATTCTTTCAATTGCTTAGGAGAGAAGAAATGAGAACTTTACGTGATGTGCAGATTGGCGAGACCGTCAAGGTCGCCAAACTGCATGGTGAAGGTGCTCTTAGACGCCGTTTGATGGACATGGGTCTCACAAACGGTGCTGAAGTGTATGTTCGAAAGGTCGCGCCACTCGGGGATCCGGTGGAAGTGACTGTTCGTGGTTATGAACTCAGCGTTCGCAAAGATGATGCGGAACGTGTTGAAGTCAAAGACGCATAAGGAGTGTTCTGAAAATGGCAACAACAATTGCTCTTGCAGGTAATCCGAATTGCGGTAAGACTACCATGTTCAACGCCCTGACGGGTGCAAATCAATATGTGGGTAACTGGCCTGGCGTTACGGTGGAACGCAAGGAAGGTCGCCTGAAGAAGTCCAAAGACACGGTTGTCACGGACCTTCCGGGTATTTATTCCCTTTCTCCGTATACTCAAGAAGAAGTCGTTTCTCGCGACTACTTGATGAGTAACGCTCCGGATGTAATCCTGAATATTGTGGATGCAACGAATATTGAACGTAACCTTTATTTGACGACCCAGCTTCTGGAACTCGGCAAGCCGACTGTCATTGCGCTCAATATGATGGACGCATTGAAAAAGTCTGGCGATACGATCGACGTGCAAAAACTCTCCGAAAAGCTCGGAGTCGTGATCGTCGAAACCCAGGCCCTTTACGGCAAGGGTGTTCAGGAAGCCGCACAGAAGGCAGTAGAACTTTCTAAGTCCAAGGCGACGCAGGCCCAGGCCAAGTTCGCGGACGACGTAGAAAAGGCGATTGCCGATGTGACCGCTCTTCTTCCTACGACTATCGCAGATAATCTCAAACGTTGGTATGCGATCAAGCTGATTGAACGCGACCAGAACGTGAATGAACGCTTGGCTCTTTCTGAATCGGATAAGGCTCGCATTGAAGAAATTGTGAAGGCCCTCGAAACGGCCCGTGACAATGACAGCGAATCGATCATTACGGATGAACGTTACAATTACATCACTGCAATCCTGAAGGGAGTTTTGACCAAGTCAGGAAAGAACTTGACCCTTTCTGACAAGATTGACCGCATTGTAACGAACCGCATTCTCGGTCTTCCGATTTTCCTCCTTGTGATGTGGGCTGTGTATTACATCTCCGTCACGACTGTGGGCTCCATGGCTACGGACTGGACGAACGATGACTTCGTCGGCGGTATCATGGAAGCTGTCCAGGGATGGATGGAAGGTGCCGGTGCAAATCCGATCCTGACCGATGCTCTCGTGAACGGTGTCATCGGTGGCGTGGGTGCCGTTGTCGGCTTCGCTCCACAGATGTTCATCTTGTTTGTTTTGCTCTCCTTTATTGAAGACTGCGGTTACATGGTCCGTATCGCATTCGTGATGGACCGTATTTTCCGTCGCTTCGGTCTTTCGGGCAAGAGCTTTATTCCGCTCCTCGTTTCTTCGGGTTGCGGAATTCCAGGCATCATGGCTTCGAAGACGATTGAAAACGATAACGACCGCCGTTTGACGATCATGACCACGACGTGGGTGCCGTGTGGCGCAAAGCTTCCGGTGATTGCTTGTATGGCGGGCGTGATTGCTGCTGCGGGCGGTTTCGGTTCTTGGGTCGCTCCGGGCGTTTACGCTCTCGGTATCGGCAGCGTTCTCCTTGCGGCGATCATGCTCAAGAAGACAAAGCCGTTCCATGGCGAAGCGGCTCCGTTCGTGATGGAACTTCCGCAGTATCACATGCCGCAGATCAAAACGGTTTTGATGCATGCTTGGGAACGTACCAAGGGCTTCTTGATTAAGGCCGGTACGATCCTCTTCCTCGCTTGCTTGGCGATGTGGTTCCTTTCTACCTACGGTTGGGAAACTCCGGCTCCGGAAGCAGAAGAAACGGCTACGGAACAGGTGGTTGAAGCTCCTGCCGCAGAAGAAGCGGCTCCTGCTGAAGAAGCGAAGGCAGAAGAATCTGCAGAAGGCGAAGGTGAAGAAGGAGCGGAAGAAGAAGTCGCTTATGAAACGAACCTCTCCGCAGACACGGAAAACCTGGAATTCGGCATCGTGGAAAATTCTGCGAACTCGATCCTTGCACGTATCGGTAACAAGATCCGTTACATCTTCATTCCGCTCGGTTTCGGCGGTGAAGAAGGTGGTTGGCAGGCTGCAGCGGCTTCGCTCTCCGGATTCTCTGCGAAGGAAGCGATTGTCGGTACCATGGCGGTTCTCGCCGGCGGTAACGATGCCGCTGTCGAAGAAGCTTCGGGTGCAGAAGACGATCTGGATGCGGATAACCCGTTCAGTAAGGCTTTGAAAACTTGGTTCCCGTCTGCTCTTGCCGCATTCTGCTTCCTCCTTTTCAACCTGCTCGATTCGCCGTGTCTTGCTGCAATTGCGACCATGGCTCGCGAACTCAATAACCGCAAGTGGTTCTGGTTTGCAGTGGTCTTCCAGAACGTCTGGGCTTGGGTCATTACGTTCATCATCTATCAGATCGGTAGTGTGATTACGGGCGCAGGCTTTGGCGTGGGAACCGTGATTGCAATCCTCTTCCTGGCAGGCATTCTCTTCCAGCTCTTCCGTCCGGATCCGTATAAGGGCAAGACTTTTGCTCCGGTTCGTTCGGTCGATGCCATTGCAAAGCAGAAGTAAGGAGCTTTAGAATCTGATGTTCGCAAATGTTCTGGTTGTAGCCATTTTGTTGGTTTGGACTCTGGTTGCCATAACCTTTGTCGTGAAAACGATGAAAGCTTCGGTGGCAAGTCAGAATCCGGGCTGTGCAGGTTGCTCGCAGGGATGCTTGCCGAACGGTTCTAAATGCTGCAAACGTTAAAATTGCCATAGACGATTCCCTCGGGGCGGAAGCCCCGGGGGGATTTATGAAAAAGACTTTCCCCTTCTGGAGGAAAGTCTTTTTTTTTGATTTAAATGGATGTTTTTACTTGAGAAGTGGCTGGGCCGCTTTGACGCTAAAGAAAATCGTCGAAAGGTTGTGAAGAAGCGCGGCTGTGGCTGGCGGAATGATTCCGAATAGCCCTCCGAACATGAGCGCCGTATTCACGACGACGATGCCTTCGTTGTTCGTATCGATTTTATTCATGAGCCGCGTGCCCATCGTGCGGATTTTTACAAGCCCTTCGAGACCGTCATCTGCCGAAAGAACGATGTCAGCAGTTTCTCCGGTGATCGCTGCGCTGTCGCCCATGGCGATTCCCGTGTTTGCGGTGGCGAGTGCTGGGGCGTCGTTGATTCCGTCGCCAATCATAATGACCTTGTGCCCGTTCTTTTGCTGCTTTTTGATGTAGGCGACTTTGTCTTCCGGCAAGGCGCGGGACATGTAATGGTCGATTCCGGTGTGGTTGGCTGCGGTCTTGGCTGCGCCTTCGTCATCACCGGTAATCATTGTACAGTTGATGATACCGCTTTTGTGCAAGGCTTGGACGATTTTCGCCGCATTTTCGCGGACAGGGTCTGTGATGGCGAGAATGCCGAGCAGCTGATTCTTTTCGGCCAAATACAGCAGGGATTCACCCTTTTGAATGGCTTCTTCCTGAATGGCTTCAAGGCCTTTCGGCATTTTTACTTTTTCGTCTTCAAAAATAAAGTGCTTGCTGCCGATTAAAAGCTTTTTCCCGTTCAGAGTCGTCGCGATGCCGTGGGCAATCACATATTCGACCTTGGCATGGTCTTCGGGATGCTTGAGCTTTTTTGCGTTGGATGCGCTGACGATAGCCTTCGCGACCGGGTGTGCAAAATGTTCTTCTAGGCATGCGGCAATCCGCAGTACGTCATTCTCGCTCATTCCATGGAACGGAATAATGCGAGAGAGCTTTGGTGTCGCCGCGGTAAGGGTTCCTGTTTTGTCAAAGACGATTGTATCTGCGTTTGCGGCGTCTTCCAAAAATTTTCCGCCTTTCACGAGAATTCCATTTTGAGCTGCTTCGCGCATGGCGCTTAAAATGGCAATCGGGGCGGCGAGCTTCATGGCGCAAGAATAGTCGACCATGAGAGTCGCCACAACCTTGGTGATGTTCCCTGTGCAAAGGAATGTTCCGAGGGCGAGCAAAAAGTTCCATTTTACCAGCTGGTCTGCCAAATGCTCGGAGCGAATTTGCGAAGAAACCTTGTACTGCTGCGAAGTGTCGATCATCGACAAAATGTTCTGCACTTTGGTCTGGCTGCCGATGACGCGAACTCGGACGAAAAGTTCCCCTTCCTGCAAAACGGTCCCTGCAAAAACGGAATCGCCGACGTGCTTTTCCACAGCAAGAGGTTCGCCTGTAATTGTAGACTGGTCGACCAAAGCTTCTCCACGAATCACTTCACCGTCAGCGGCAATCATGCCTCCGGTGCGGACAGCGATCGTATCTCCAATCTTGACTTCGTACAAATGAACTGTTTTTTCGGTGGAACCGTTTACCAGCTGTACCTTATCGTTTTCAGAAAGGATCGTGTTAGCCAAATTCGTGTAGGACTGCTTTTTGGTAAAATCTTCGATCGTTTCGCCAATGTTCAGCAAAAAGTTGATGTTTGCTGCCGTGCGCATATCGCCTGTAACGATCGCCATGGAAATGGCTGTCGCGTCGAGAACTTCGGCTTGGAAAGGCTTTCCTTCCAAAATAGGCCGAATGCCTTTGAGTATGCGGGGCGTCAAGTTGAAAACACGCAGAGCCAGGCGAATGGGCGGGGGTAAAAATCCTTGTAAAAAATGGAGCGCGGTCATATGCACGAGCACGCCTAAAAGGCTTGCCTGCTTTTGGGGCTCCTCAACAGACGCGAGCATTTGCTCGTCGTTTAAATACTTGGAAGACATTGCCTTGAAAAAGGCAAGAACTTTTTTTTCGGAAAGTTGAGAAGGATCATAGTACACAAGAAAAGAGCCTGTGATGGTATTCACAGACACTTGTGTAATTCCTTCTTGAACGGAAAGCAAGCTTTGCGCCAATGCGGCTTGGCGTGGAACGACTTCTGTCTTGTCGTATCCTATCCGGATGCGTCCAGGCAAAGAATGTTTAATATAAAACTGCATGAATTCATCCGGATTTGGTTACGGTGAATAGAAACGCTTTGAATTATTTCTTAGCGGATTTCTTTGACTGTTCGCATTCCGCGGTCATGTCTTCGGCTTCTTCTTTGACGTTTTCGACGAACTGGGTTGCGTCACTCTTCAGCTGAAGACCCGCACTGAGTACGCGAGCGCAGCTCTTGCGGAAACAATTTGTTCTGACAAGCTTGGAAACGACAATGCCAGCGACGGCGCCGATTAAGAGAGTTTTGGTGTGACTAATCATATTTTACCTCTTGGTTTATTTTTAAAGTATATATTTCTCGTTTTAAATGCATGGATGTTAGTTTTGGCTATTCAAAAAAAATCAGATTCGCATCGAATACGCTCAAACTGGACGCAAAGAATGCGACCATTTGGATTTAAAAATAAGGAAGGCCGGTAAGATGTTGGCTATTCCTTACCAGCCTTCCAGGAGACAATAAACTGTTTAAGAGGTTTATTTCGAAATGGATGCACCGAGTTCCTTGCACTGTGCAAGAACGTCATCGTTCGGGGCTTCTTCTGAAATCACGCTGTCGTGTGCTTTAACAGGTGCCCCTGTGAAGCAGTCGGCTTCCCAAATCTTCATCCATTCACCGCCACCCCAGCCGTAGGATCCGAAAAGGGCAACTTTTTTGCCGGCGAGCGATGGCTTGATGTCGTTGTAAAGCGGAAGGAATTCGGAGTCTTCGAGTTCTTCAGCTCCCATGGCAGGGCAGCCGAGAGCGAAAGCGTCATAGCTTGCTGCGTCAGCAAGATTAAAATCCGAACAGTTGAAAAGCTTGGCTTCTGCACCGGCGGCTTTTGCACCTTCCAAAACGGCGTTCGCCATGGCTTCTGTGTTGCCGGTACCGCTCCAATAAATCACTGCGACTTTCATACTAGATCCTTTATTAGTCTTGACTAATTCTTCTGGATTGAATTATACATTCGATTCTTATGTTAGTCAAGGCTAAAAATTGAGTTTTGAAAAATTATCCGAGAGCGACGTCGAGAGTCATCATCAGGCTAAATCCGAAAGCGAAGAACAAGGTTCCGATGTCGGAATGGTCGCCGGATGCCGTTGCGGGAACGAGATCTTCGATGACCACGTAGATCATGGCGCCTGCTGCAAAACTGAGCATGTAAGGCATGGCAGGTGTAATCAGGGATGACGCGAACAGGGTAATGGCGCCGGCAATAGGCTCCACAATGCCCGAAAGGACTCCAAAATAAAAAGCCTTCGGAGATTTAAAACCGGATGCTTTGAGAGGGAGCGAAATGATTGCGCCTTCGGGAATGTTCTGGATCGCGATTCCGATGCTTAAAGCAAAGGCTCCTGCTACTGTGATGGTCGAATTTCCTGTGAGAAGCCCACCGTACACAACGCCGACAGCCATGCCTTCCGGAATGTTGTGGAGCGTGACGGCAAGTAAAAGCATCGTGGTGCGTTTTAAATGCGAATGAGGACCTTCCGGATGCTTTGCCTGATTGTGCAAGTGAGGAATCAAATGGTCCAAAAGGAGTAAAAAGAGAATGCCCGCCCAAAAGCCGACTACCGCGGGGATAAAGGACAGACGCCCCATGGATTCGGATTGATGGATTGCAGGGATGATAAGGCTCCAAATGGACGCAGCAATCATGACGCCACCGGCAAAACCGGTGAGCATTTTTTCAACGGAAGGCTTTAATTTGTCGCGCAAAAAAAAGACAAGCGCTGCGCCGAGCGATGTACCGAGAAAAGGAATGGATAAGCCGATGGCTGCGGTATTCATATTCGGAAGTTAGTAAAGGTTAACTTTCGCTCCAAGGTCTTTTTATATAAAATAGATCCAAATGGACGCTCTGAACCTACCGAGCATTCAAAAAAAGAAAAATTCCTAAAACGGTAATGCAGATTCCACAGAAAAAGGAAAGTCCTGAATTGATAAATCCGGCAAATTTTTCAAAACGGCTTGTTTGGCGAATGCCCATGTCGATTCCGCGGCGGGTGAGGATCGCTCCGAGGCTAAAAACGGTATTGGTGACGGCCATTCCGCAGCAGATGGCTAAGGCTCCCAAAATCGCAATTCCGGGCATTTTGTTTAAAAGGCAGAAAAAGACGATCAGCGCGACAGCGGGGCAGGGGACGATTCCGGTCACGAAGGCAAGCCAGAGAAGTTCCTTCCATGTGGCACTTTTCGCGATGAAATTTTTGTTCTTGCTTTCGTGAACCGTTTCGCGGATGGCGATAGCGATTAAAAGGATTCCTGTCAAAATGATGAGAATGTAACTCGCTTTTTCGACGTGGATACGGCTGGCTTCAAAGATAGGGAAAATTGCGGCTTGGGCAAATCCGTACAAAATAAAGAGAAGGGCGACAGCCGAAAATGTGTGGATCGTTGTAATGGAGGTTCCTAGCCCGACCCCATGCAAAAAACTTCCTTTGCGGGCCAAAAAGTAACTGACGACAATGGTTTTCCCGTGGCCTGGACCTAGGGCATGAATGAGCCCGTAGATAAAACAGATCAGAAGAAATATGCCAAGGCTTGCCGTTTGACCGTTTTTTAAATTCGTAATGTGAATGGAAATCTTATCGCGCAGAGTTTTTTGCGAAGACACAAGCTTGTTCCACATGGCATCTGTACCGATGAAAAAATAGCTTGAAGTCGTTTTGACAGTATCTGCGATCACTTCCGTTTTGGGGGAGACTGTCTTTTTGAATTCAAACCGTTTGTTGCTTGTTGCGGCGAACGATGCTTCGCTGCACAAGAATAGGCTGAGTAAAAAGAGAATCAAAAAATTACTCGGCTTTTTGATAGCGAACATAAAGCCCCTTTACGCGATCGGAAAAATTTTGGAATAAAGTCAAGCCGTCTAAAGCGTCTACGAAATATTCAACGTCCATGGCATCGGGGGCGTTGATTTCACTTTTTTCCATGTCGACGGTAATCAAAATGTAGTTGGTCGGATCCGTTACCGCCAGAACGAGCATCGTATAATCGTTAGGATTGCTGGGAATGTGGAATGTGTTCAAGAATTCGACGACCAATTTTCCTTCGGCGCTGATGGACGCATGGATGTTCTTGGCCTCTTTGGGCGAGTAAAAACGGGAACCGTCTCCGATGTAATTGAATCGGCTGTATTCTTTTGCGGCGTCGATGATTTGCTCTTCGTAAAGCTTAAGCTCGTTAGAATCGAATTTTCCGTCGTTGTTCGCATCTGCGGCGGCAATCATCGCTTGACTGTAGATTAAGTCGAATTCCCAGCGGTTTTGCACGCCGACGAATTCCTGGGCGTCAAAAACCATATCGACTTTGGCATCAATAAAAACATGCGGATGCGCAACGGCGCAACCGATGAAAAATCCAAGGATGGTAAAGATTTTTTTTAACACGCCATAAATATACCCTAAATTCAAAAAGACGTCGGGTATTTTTATGCGTTTTATTTTTCCACAACCTTTCCGGAAATTTCGCGAATGCGGTGGCTCTTGAAGGGGTCGTTTTTCCCGAGTTCCAAGTGGTAGAACATTTGGGAAACCAAGACTTCCGTGTTGAATTCAAAAGAGTCCAAACGGAGCAGATAGCTGTCGACGGAATTATCGAACCCGACCATATACGGAATATGGGAAATAGCGCCTTCTTCTTCGAGTTCAAGTAAAAGGGCTGCGGTTTCGTCGTTGACAGTGACCCAGGCGTCGACTTCGGAAACGCCCTGCACGAGTTCGCGCAGAATATTTTTTTCGTGATTCTTTGCGCGTAAATCGATGGTGTGTTTTGGACCGTTTTCCAGTTCGAGTTGTCTAAAATCCCAAGGGCTTGCGTATTTGGCGTCGACTCTAGAAATGACTTCAAGACCGCTTTCTTCTAAGCCTTTTTGGCGGTCCTTGGACCACGAACTTGCATGGTAAGGGGAAATGTAAAGGACTTTTTGAATGCCTTTTTGCAACAGGTGTTTTCCGACTGTTTTTGCCGGATTTTTACCGAATGTAGAATTGAAAAATGCCCAGCCTTCTTTTTTCAAAAAAGAAGCGGGGAGGTCGCTTGCGGCGTGTTCCCACCAAATCGAAATGGGAAATTTGACGCTTTGCAATTGACTGAGAATACGGAACGGCTTTGACATGAGCAATGTGGAAACGAATGCGCCGATTACATTCGGGTATTCGCTCAATTGCCTGACGTTTCCGTTACGGTCTACAAAAGTTTCCGTTTCTTCGTTAAAACCGAGAAGTCTGAGCTTGAACTTTTTTTCTGCGCCGGTTTTGTACACGCATTTCAAAAATTCCATTTCGCGTTCGCTAACAGGATTGTAGGCGCCCCATTCGGTAGAACGTGTAATAAAGAGAATTTCGGTTTCGGCGTGTTCTTCCTGTTTGGGAAAGAAGTAACGGCTTTTGCCTTCGCGCTCGAGCATTCCTTTTTGCTGAATGTCTTTGAGGAATAACCGCATGCGGGAAATCGATACGCGGTAGCGGAGGGCCAGTTCCTTTTGGGAAGGAAGTGCGCTTTGCAAAGAAAAATACCCGGATCTGACATCGGCAAAGAACTTTTCTTGAAGTTCTCCCTGGGCAGAGGGCTGGAGGGGAAGCTCAATATTTTTGCGCTTGCCCCAGAAACAGCCTTTTCCGGGATCTGTGTAAATAAAACCGCGATTGGAAAGCTCGCGGAGAGCGCTTTGCACCGTTCCCGAAGCAGCGTGAAGGAGCTGCATCAGCTGGCGAACAGAGGGAAGTCTGTCTCCATCGGAATGTGGGCTGTTCAATAAGGCTTCGATAACGGTGTTTTTCATAGATGATCCTTTAGCGCTTCTTCTGACCTTTGTAACGACCGATCAGATCGAATGTGTCCAAATATTCCGGGTGGCTTGCCGTCGAACTTTTGACGGATTTGCTTTTGCGGATTGCGGTATTGTCGGTGTCTACCGGAACGACTCCTGTAAAGCCTTCCTGGCCTGCCTTGGTAAGGCTCAAGATCAAGGTGCCGTCTTGGACGTTCACATTGTTCGGGCTCATCGTTACGCGGTTCTTGTCGAAGGTCCAGTTGCCTGCGCCCCAGCGGGAATCGTCGAAGGTGTCGAAGTCATCCGTCCAGGCGAGAGTGAAGTCCGAGCCGTTTTCGCCAGCGCCCGGTGTGTAGGTGTAAACCTTCACCCAGTTGATGTACTGATGGACAGGAAGAATGGCGTCGTTCCATTCACCGACCCAGCTGGTCACTTCCGAAGACCACAGGTTAAAGCGGAGGCCCTGTTCGCGGATCAAGGCTGCAACCTGATTCTTGGTGTCATTCGAATCGGTCATCGTTTTACGGACCTGCACGCCATCGATAAACCAAGCGACGTAATTCGGAGTCCATTCCATTCCGTAGGTGTGGTAGCCTTCGTTGGCGTTGCCCGGAAGATCGTGATGTTTTTCGCTCGTAATCTGCTTGGCGGCATTACCGGTGATGATGTTGGACTGGAACTTGTTCGGAACCTTGCCGAGAATTTCGATGTCCACTTCTACCCACGGTTCCGGATCTCCCATGTAGGAGTCGTTGTGGTACAAGAACATCGAGCTGACGAGACCGGAGCCTGTTGCCATCATCATACGGGCTTCGAACTTGCCGTACATCTGAGTTTCGTTGGTGAAAAGTTCGGCTCCGGAATAATCCTTGTCTTGAGCGACTGCTGTAGAAGAAAGAAGTCCGAGTCCGAGCATAAAGAGAACCTTTTTGAATTTCATGTTGATACCCTCATTGTTTGTATTCTTAAGTTATTCTCGAATCGGGAAAACGCTCCTTCCTGCAATTTTTAATATATACAAAACTGTATTTGGTGTATCATTTTTTTTTACAGATAAATTTATCTGCAAAAAACAAAAAGGCTTCGCCGTAGCGAAGCCTTTACTTTGAATTCCGATGCGGATTAGGCCTTCGGTTCGATCACTTCAAGTCCGCCCATGTAAGGACGCAGAACTTCTGGGATCACGAGAGAGCCGTCTTTCTGCTGGTAGTTGTCGCAGATGCCGACCATCACGCGCGGAGTGGCGAGGCCCGAACCGTTCAACGTGTGCACGTAGACGTTCTTGCCGTCGATCTTCGTCTTGATGTTTGCACGACGTGCCTGGAAGTCTTCGAAGTTCGAGCAGGAGCTGACTTCGAGCCACTTGTTTTCGACCGGAGCGAACACTTCCAAGTCATAGCACTTGGCTGCGCCGAATCCGAGGTCGCCCTTGCAAAGGGCCAAACGGTGGTACGGAAGCTTCAGCTTTTCGAGGAGCTTTTCGCCGAACTGGGTGAGTTCTTCGTGCATCTCGTAGCTGTTGTCCGGACGGGAGAAGTACACCATTTCGACCTTGTTGAACTGGTGCAGACGAAGAAGTCCGCGGGTGTCCTTACCGTAGGAACCGGCTTCGCGACGGAAGCAGGCGGAATAGCCGCAGATGCGCTTCGGAAGCTGGTCTGCCGGAATCACTTCGTTTGCGTAAAGGTTTGTGAGCGGAACTTCGGCGGTCGGGATGAGGAAAAGATCGTCATCCTTGTCGCAACGGTACATATCTTCTTCGAACTTCGGAAGCTGGCTCGTGCCGCGCATGGAAGTGCGGTTGACGAGATACGGCGGAGTGATTTCTTCAAAGCCGTTCTTCTGGTGTTCGTCAAGGAACCACTGGATGAGAGCGCGTTCAAGACGGGAACCGAGACCGCGGTAAACCGGGAAACCGTTTCCGGAAATCTTTGCGCCGCGTTCGAAGTCAAAAATGCCAAGACGTTCACCGAGGGTCTTGTGGTCGACTGGGGTGAAATCGCGGTTCTTCGAGTAATAGTCAAATGGAAGCGGACCATCCTTTTCGACGACGTTATCGCTCGAATCCTTGCCTTCTGGAGAATGTGGAGCGATGTTCGGAACGTGCATGAGCATTTCGGTCTGCTTGAAGGCGAGATCCTTGAGCTTCTTGTCGAGTTCGTCGATCTTGTCTCCGAGATCGCGCATGGCCTTTACGGCTTCATCGGCGTTTTCGCCCTTCTTCTTGAGTTCACCAATCTTTTTGGATTCCGCATTGCGTTCGCTTTTGAGACGTTCCACTTCGGTGAGAAGCGGACGGCGTTCGTTGTCGATTGCCAAAATGTCCTTCAGGCTCACGGTCGTGTATTTTTTTTCGGTTTCTGCAATGTAATATTCCGGATTTTCGCGGATTTTCTTGATGTCAAGCATGGAATGCCTCTTTAAAGTTTGGTACGGGCAAAATCTAGTATTTAGAATTTATCTTTGGGAATATGAAACGCTTGAATATCCTCTTTTTCGCATTGCTTCCGCTGCTTGTTTTGTGCGGTTGCTACAGCTTTACCGCGAGTACGCTTCCGAGCCATATCCGGACGGTGCAGATTCATGAAGTGGATAACAAAACGCTTGACCCGGTGCTGGCCAATACCCTGCGCGATAGCGTCGAAAAGCTTTTCCGCAAAAATGCAGGCGGCGTTCGTCTGGTCAATTCGGATGCCGATGCGGATTTTGAACTGACGCTGTTAAGTTATACGAACAAGCCCGAAAATTATACGAGCGGATCCGAAGTCGAAACGTATCGCGTGACGATGAAAGTGAACGTTCGCTTCTTTGACAATGTGACCGAAAAGATGATTTACAAAGGCGAAAACCTTTCTGCGGACGGAACCTATGACGTTTTGCAAAACGAAACCGAAGACCGCCATGGACAGGCCCGTGCCATTGAAAAGCTCCAAGACTTGATCGTGGCGAACGCCTTGGCGAAGTGGTAATGCTTAAATAAAATTCTTGCCCAAAATTTTAGAGACGTTTCGGATAATGCCTTCTGCGACATCGGGCTTGTTCATCGAATAGACGTGAACGTTCGTAATGCCATTCGCATAAAGATCGATAATCTGATCGCTCGCGTAAATGATTCCCGCCTGCTTCATCGCGTCCGGATCGCTGCCGAATTTGTCGACGAGAGATTTAAAACGCTGTGGCATAAAGGATCCCGAAAGCTTGATGGCTCGTTCCACCTGGTTCGCGTTCGTAATCGGCATGATGCCCGGGAGAACGGGACAGGTCACGCCCGCTTCGCGTAGCTTGTATAAGAAATTAAAGAAGAGGTTGTTGTCGAAGACCATCTGGGTCGTCAGAAAATCGGCGCCGGCTTCGACCTTTTCCTTTAAATGCTGAATGTCTTCCCGCTGGTTTGCGCTTTCCGGATGTTTTTCCGGGTAGCAGGCAGCACCGATGCAAAAGTCCGCATCGCTTGCCTTCAGTTCGTGAATCAGTTCGATCGCGTGGTGATAGTCGCAGTTTTCACGACCGTTTGCAATAAGTTCTGGGGTCAAGTCTCCGCGGAGAGCCATCACGTTTTTGATGCCGGCTTCTTTCATGGCGGAAATGCGCTGTTGGATGGTTTCCTTGCTGCTTGATACGCAAGTCAAATGCGCAAGCATCGGAACGTTGAACTTGGATTTAAGATTCTTCGCAATCTGGAGCGTATATTCGCTGACACCGCCGCCTGCGCCATAGGTAACGCTCATAAATGCAGGGCCGAGAGCGGCAATGGACTCTGTCGCGGCTTGAACGCTTTCAAAACTGGTAGCCTTCTTTGGAGGGAATACTTCAAAGGAAAGGGCCATCTTATCTTTTTGAAGAATGTCGATGATTTTCATTTTTGATTCTGTCGTTTAAGCTTGTATACCCATCATTTGAGCGATTTCCGCTTCGATAAGCCCGTCTTGCATGGTGATGCTTAACAGCTTTTGCTCGATTTCGGCAGGAGGCTTGCGAAGTCCTTTGCTGTTTTCGTCTTCGGCATCGATCACGCCGTCCCTTTCAAGAACAAGACGTTCTCCCAAAGCGGCATGTAGCGCGAGGGATGCGTCGATGTACTTCAAATGGGTTGGCTCTTCGAGGCTAAAATTCAACGGAAGCTTTTTGTTCAGCACGCGGTCTTCTGGCGTTTCGTCGCTAAATTCGTCTTCGACGCCCATGTTCGCAAGGACTGCTTGGGAACTGGAAAGGGCAACCTGCATTTCTTCATTAGAAAGTGCATTTTTGACGCCGGTCGCCGTTACGAGAAAATCTGCCGTCTGAATTTCGGAAATCACGCTCGGAACATCATTCTTGTCGATAATCTTCACATCGTTGGATTCGAGCGTCAAGATGAAATCGTTGGGCTGGTTCTTGCGACTGGTATCGGTAACCGTCGTTACGTGACAGCCGTTCCGGATGCCTTGCAAGGCGATTCCGCAGCCGACTTTGCCGCTGCCGAAAACGAGCAGTCTCTTGCCTTCGAGATCCGAATATCCGGCTTTAGAAAGCCCGCGGAAAAAGCCGTCTCCCGTTCCGAGAGTCGTCTCGATGCGCTTAATGATTCCGCTGTCTGCTATAAAAACGGGGAAGTCGACGTCTTCGTAATAGGAGACTCCCGTTTTGGTCAGTTCCACAAATCCGATCTTCGGGTGGCATGCGGAAAATTGCCCGGCGCAGTCGAGAATCAGGTCCATGTATTCGTCTTCCTGTTCCATGTCGAGAACCATCTCGGGAGAAAGAACAGGAATATCGCTTTCTTGCAAAAGTTCGACGATTCGGGCGTCACAGGGAACCGTAGTCCCTTCGAGAGTGCGTCCGACGTAAAGCTCTGCACCGCCTGCGAGTAACGCTTCGTATTGGACAAGGGTATTTCGAAAGATAGGCGTTGCCACGAGAACTTTAAGTCCTTCGAAAGGACGAGTCTCGTTCCATTCTTCGGTGAGGGCGGCAAGTGCCGGGTATTCTCGGACGTTATAATGTTCCTGAATCAGTTCTTCGAAAAGCATTCCTGTGTCTAACCCGCTTTCTCGCTTTAATGGATATTTGCCTTTAAGGTTTCCACCACGCGAGAGAACGTGGCGTCTTCTTTCATCTCGTTTTCAATGGTCTTGATGGCGTGCATCACCGTGGAATGGTCGCGGTTTCCAAAACGCATGCCGACGCTCTTTAAGCTGAGAGTCGTGAGGGACTTCATCAGGTACATGGCGACTTGGCGTGCATGGGCGACTTCCTTGGTTCCGCGGCCCGCTTCCAAAAGCTTGTCTTCCGGAACTTCGAAGTACTGCGAAACGGCGTGAATCACGGATTCGATTCCGACGCGGCGCTTGATGTTCGGAATGATGTCTGCGACGACCTGACGGGCGAGAGAAATGCTGATGTCTTGCTTCAGAAGGCTCGACTGCATTGCCAAACGGACAATGGCCGCTTCGAGTGGGCGCACGCTGCCTTCGATGTTTTCGGCAAGGTAAGCGAATACGTCGTCGGATATGTCCAAGTGGCTATTGATCGCCTTTTTGCGGAGAATCGCTTCGCGCGTTTCGAGCGCCGGCGGTTGAATGTCTACCGTAAGTCCCGACGAGAATCGGCTCACGAGACGGTCCGAAAGGCTTTTGACTTCGGCAGCCGGGGCGTCCGATGTCAAAACGATCTGCTTGCCCGCCTGATGGAGCGTGTTGAAAATGTGGAAGAATTCGTTCTGGGTTTCAATTGACCCGCTCCAGTTCTGGATGTCGTCGATGAGCAAAACGTCAACATCGTTACGGTAGAACGAAGACCATTCGTTTGTGTTGCCGTTGCGGATGCTTTCCGTATATTCGCGCTGGAAATCGTTTGCAGGAATGTAGCGGACGACTTTTCCTGTTGCGTTGTCGAGAATGTGATTTCCGATTGCCTGCAACAGGTGCGTTTTTCCAAGCCCCGAAGCGCCATAGATGAACAGCGGATTGTATTTGCTGTGGTCCGGATTTTCGGCGACGGCAAAAGCCGCGCTAAAGGCGAGCTTGGACTTGTCGCCGACGACAAAGTTCTCGAAGTTGAATTCTTCGGCGAGCTTGATCGATTGGCAGAATTCGTTTGCTGGAGTCGAAACGGAAGGATTCGCTTCCGGGTGCTGGAATTCAAAATCCAAATGCTGACCGGTAGCTTCTTGCCAGCTCATTTCCAAGAGGACCTTGTACGGCAAATAGGCTTTCACATCCTTATTGGCCGGGAACACGACAGAAACACGCCGATCGGTAACGTTCGAAAGTTCCAAATTCGCAAATAAATCGTTGTAGACGGCATCAGAAATCTTGCCGTGCAAAAGTTCCAAACATTTCTCAAGCTGCGGATTCATATCCTATAATTTAACTATTATTACAAATATGATGGAATACATCCGCTCCGCTGGGGCTCTCTTTTGGCTCTTCCCCATTTTATGGGCCGCATTGTTTTTGTGGGCCCGTTTTTTAGCTTATCCTTTAGCCTTAAAACGCCGAATCCGTATGGGAAAAACCTGGTGCTACGTCCCCGAGTGGTGGTCCAAAAAGCCACTCGTTCGCTTTGGCGTAATCCTTTTTTTGACGATTTTGTCCGTTTTTTCCGCTTTTATGACGGCTGCGAGCCTCTTTTTGCTGTTGCCGCCGACGGCTTGCTGGTTTGTGTTTTTGTTCCTCGCTTTTTTGATCGTGGCAAAGCCTTTGACAAATTTCGCGATGAACGGAGTTTACCGTTTGCAGGTAAACGCCTATTTTCTGGAATATAAAAAACAGAGCGAACATTACAGCAAAATGGGAAGACCTCTTTCGGAAGATGACCTTGCCGGTCATACGGCATGGGCATTCCGCAATGCAATGAAAAAAGCGGAATCCGAAAAACGTCTGCTCAAGTATTTGCGCGAAATGTCCAAACTCGAAATCGCCGCGGAAAAGGAAGAATCTAACCATGAGTACGCTTAACGCGACAGAAATCAAGACTGCGTTCCAGTATGCCGATAAAATGCTCTTGCTTGTATCGCGTACTTTTGCGCTGAACATCAACCGCTTATCCGGCAATCTTCGTAAGTCGGTTTTGCTGGCTTATCTGTATTTGCGAATCGCGGATACAATCGAAGATGAAGCGGATCTTTCCAAAGAAGATAAGCTGAACCTGCTTGGACTGTTTTCTGCCATCTTTTCCAAAGATGCCGATGTAGATGCATCGACGGAAGCCTTTGTGAAGGCTCTCCCGGGATATTTCCAAGGTTCCGACAATCCGAATTTCGATCTTTGCCTGCATGCTGCAACGGTCGTTCCGCTGCTTTGGACCTTGGACAAGGAATATGTGCAGCCGGTCTGCGATACGGTCGTCGAAATGTGCGAAGGCATGTCGAGTTCCATTGTGCAGATGAGCGCTTCGCTCGAAAACGGATGGTTTACGCTCGAAACGATGTCGGATCTTTCCCGCTACTGCTATTATGTGGCAGGTATCGTCGGAAAACTTTTGACCAAGGTTTTTGCCGCCAAGAATCCTGCGATTTCGAAAGAGATCCTTTACAAGCTCCAAACCTACGACGTGAGCTTTGGACTTGGGCTCCAGCTGGTCAATATCATCAAGGATGTTCGCGAAGATTCCGAGCGCAAGGTCTGCTTTGTTCCGGAAATGATCTGCCACTGTCACGGTTTTGAAAGTTCGCCTGCGATGTTCGCTCCGGATGCTGATCGCAAGGCGCGGGCTTCTGTCATGAAGGAACTTGTCGGCGAAGCTTGGAAACATTTGGCGAATGCCATCGAATATACGATTTCGCTTCCTCGCCGGAATCCGCGAATTCGATTGTTCTGCCTGTGGCCGCTTTTTATGGCTGCCAAAAATCTTTCGATTATGGGCGACTGCTCGCATCTTTTTGATAAAGATCACAAAGTCAAGATTACCCGCGACGATGTGAAGCAGATTATTAAATCGACTACGTTGCACTTTTATTCCAATTCGTGGATCAAGAAAAACTTTGAA
>OCVV011253789.1_pt1 | contig 28346 bp, 28 predicted proteins | sample 1539721 | NCBI WGS metagenome assembly OCVV01 (sample SAMN02144230, study PRJEB22623) | gut metagenome | biome: sheep rumen | host: Ovis aries | place: New Zealand | reverse complement strand
CATACAGGATTCCTCCTTACATAATAGTCCAATCAAAACAACCCGCATGATAAGTAAACCGGCAATAGATGTACATGCCGTCAGAATCTACAATTATTCACATTAATTTTAGCATAAAACGCAGATAAAGTCAACAGAGTATCGAAAAATGAAATATGATGCTTTGGAGTTTCCGCCCTTTTCGTGTCGGGTCTAAAAAGTGTATATCAGATAAACGCTCTGAGTTTTGGTTTAATATTTTTATATACCCTTGCCGCTTTTGGACAAGGGTATTTTTATATCATTGATGTTTTCAGAAACAGCGCCGATTACTATTATCACAGCGTATCAACAGATGTCAAAGTCTTTGAAAATGCGTAATTGCGTGGATTTTCAGCTAAAAACTTATGATTGAAATTGTGCAGGATATATGCTATACTGATATTGACCTCATGAGACAGCAGGGAAGCGGCTATCCGGAGAGCTGCTCCAAAAACCAATAACAACCACTATCAGGAGGTAAAAACTATGATTAATATTATTACAAAGCTTGCAGACCGTGAAACCGAGATCAACAAAGTCAAAAACGTGTATATCGGGCTTCCCGATTCAGAACCCGAAGATCTTGCTGCGGCTTTTGCAGCAAGTATATTCTTTGATACGAGAATGTTCGTCAGCATCAGTTACAGCAGCCTTGACATGACCCGTAAGCTATGCAGTGAATTCGATCACGGTGTAAGCATTTATAAGGCCTACAGGCTGACTCAAGCGTTGGGGTATAAAATGGACCTTGATCGTCTCAGGGTGATAATGTTCAGTATCCTATCTGCTCAGATATGTGAGCCGCTTGATCTTGCAACGCTTGACGGCTATGCCTTCACGCTGTCTAAGACATTTGAAAAGGTTTTGACGGGCGACGATCACGATGCAGGTATAATAGCCTGCGCCTTGCTCACTCTTGCAGGGAGAGAGGAGAATGACAGGTTCAATTTCGCCTATGATACGCTGCTGCCTGCACTACTTGAAGATCAAAACTTTTCTAACTATGATACGGAGAAAAATATTGTTTACGCACTTGATATTCTCTGGCAGGCTGACTGTGATCTCAGAGCCAAGTATAGTGACCTCGATGTTGATTATGTCGTCGAAGACGCTGTGCTGTACAGAGCACTGCTGATAGCCGTTCTGGCTGACTTTATGGGTGACGACCTATATAAGCTGTACACTACATTTTCAAGCCTTGATACTGACTTTACGGAGTCACTTCTTCAGGGAAAATGCTGTTATGATCCTGAAGAGAACTTTTCTGACAGCGACTGTGAGACGCAAGACCACGACCCGCTTGACGACCTTGACTGGGACGAGTTTTTCTCCTATGCAGAGTAAAAGCAGGCCTTCACCGAGCTCTGCTGCAACTATAAAAACCGATAATAAAAACAGCCGCGCAAGGCGGCTGTTTTTTCATCATATCTTAGAATATCCGAAGCTGTTTATAAGTGCATCTACCTTTTTGCCTGCTCTGCACATCGGGCATTCAGCAGGAAGATAAGTGCTGTACTGCGGAAGGTCTCCGCCCTTGAAAATAGCATGAACGGGAATTCCGTTAGCTTCATCAATAGCCGAGAAGATAGCCGCAATAGCTACAAGCTTTCCGCTGTAGTACTGTAAGCAGTCAACAGCTCTGCTGATCGACTTTCCTGTAGATGCAGACGAGATCAGCAGAAGCACATTCTTGTTCCATATCTTCTTCTGGTTGTTGTCTCTGAAAATCATCTGATTAACAGCGTTAAGCTCAGGCGTTACAACGTTTATATCCTCGCCTGCGTTGATTCCTGCCGAGTTAAGCGACTCAGCAAGGAAAGCTCCGAGTATCTCAGTGCCCTCAAGACAGATGATAGTATCTACATGAGTTGAGGAGTAGGTGCTTGCAAGGTCCTTAGCAGCCTCCTTAGCCATTTTTGAACTGGTCTTTATAGCTGTCATATCTACATAGTGGTTTACATGAGAGTGGTTCGTAGCAAAATGTCCCGGGATAACTCCGATGACTATCTTGCTGTTTGAACGAGCCTCAATATTCTGAATACGGTCTTCCAATTGTGATTCCTCCTTAAGGCTTTGAGCCGACCCCTTTGCCGGCTTTCTTGATTGCATTGTATATTATACCATATTATAGCCTATAAATCAATAGGGAGTTGTTGAAAATTTCACAAATTTTTCATATTATACAAAAAACAGGAGCTCTCTTTGTTTAATATGTCTTGTTTGAGCCTTGTGTATTTGTGTAAAATTGGGGTTGTAATATGCGGGGAAATTTTGTATAATATAGTATATGATGTGCGAGAGGAGAGGTATGCAATGCTCAGATTGGCAGCGGTAATATTATTCAGCGCTGTGCTGATGGTGCTGACCTTTCCGTTGTGTGCAGCCGCTGAGGGAGCAGATTCTGTCAATGAGACTGAAAGCTCCCGTGTAAGCTCCGAGAACAGCTCCGAGGGCGATGAAAAGTCGGGCGGAGACTGGAAGATATTTGTCAGTATCGGAGCAGGCATAGCAGTGGTGGCGGTAGTTATCGGGATAATTGCCTCGAAGGACGCATAGACTGCGCAAATATTGATAAACCTGCCGTACAGCTTGTGTGGCTGTACGGCTTTTTTATAGGGAACTGAAAGGACGGTTATTATGGGAAGAAAAACAAAGGCGCTGCTCAGCGGACTTATCTGTGCGGCAATGTCGGTGACGGCAATGGTTCAGACTGTATCGGCTGAAACGCTGTTAAATGAAGCCGCTTTAGAAGAGGCTACGGCTCAGGAGATACTTGCAGATATGGGCATAGGCTGGAATCTCGGAAACACACTTGATGCACCCTCCGAGACTTCATGGGGCTGCCCTAAGACAACTCAGGAGCTGATCAGCAAGGTAAAGGACCTTGGCTTCAATACAGTCAGGATACCTGTTACCTGGGGCGGTCACATGAACTCTGATCTGACAATAAAGGAAAGCTGGATGAGCAGAGTAAAAGAGGTGGTTGACTACTGCTACAATGAGGATATGTACGTTATTATCAATATCCACCATGACTGCAAGTCGTCGCTTGCAAACACCTCAAAGGGCTATACACCTTCGGGTACTTATTATGTTAGGTCAAAGAAGTTTGTAGATTCGGTATGGTCTCAGGTGTCTGATTATTTCAAGGATTATGACTATCACCTCATTTTTGAGACACTCAATGAACCGAGACTGATCGGAGATGCCAATGAATGGTGGTTTACTGCGAGCAATCCTCAGACTAATGTAAAGGATTCGATAAATATTATAAACAAGCTCAATCAGAGTGCAGTAAATAAAATAAGAGCCGCAGGCGGATACAATGAGAAGAGACTTATTATGTGCCCGGGCTATGATGCCTCTGTAGACGGCGCTACAACATCTTATTTTACACTCCCGACTGATATTGCGGGCAATAAGAACAGGCTTGCGGTTTCTGTTCACGGCTACAGCCCCTACGATTTTGCGATGGGCTCGGTCAGCACATATAATTCCACACAGCAGAGAAATCTCAAGAACTATACTATGGATCCCATCAAAACCAAACTGGTTGACAAGGGCATACCTGTAGTTATGGGTGAGTTCAGCGCAACAGCGGCTAAAGACCTCAGCGAGAGGAAAAAGTGGGCAGAGGATTATGCAGGTCAGGCAAGTGCGATGAATATGCCTATAATTCTCTGGGATAACAATGCATTCAACAAGAAGACCGATGACGGTAAAATGAACAGTGAGTGTCACGGTTATATCAACAGAAGCAATAATACAGTTTCCGATGAGCAGCAGCAGGTGCTTGATGTTCTCTTTGCTCCGTATAAGGCACTTGAAGCTGAGCGAATGGCAGAAATGACAACCCTTACCGACATTGAGATAAACTGCACGGTATCGGGCCTTGCCGAGGATAAATACTCGTTGGTGGGCATTAGAACTGCTGAGATATACAATTCAGATAAGTCTTTTTCAATGAACTTCAATCTCAACACAGGAAATGTATTTACAGTGCCCAATATTGCCGACGGCGAGTATACAGTAGTTCTCAGTGCAGACAACTGTGTAAGCAAAACAACGGCCTTTACGATCAAGAAAGGCATTCAGACTGCACCTGTGAATGAGCAGATAAACCTCATCGGTGATATTAACGGTGACGGCGCAGCAAATGCCCTCGACCTTATGCTTATAAAGCGTCATCTGATAGGTTTAAGACTGGGTGAATATGAGCAGGCCTGCGCAGACGTGGACAGGAACGGCAAGATCGACACTATTGATCTTCTGCGCCTGAAAAAAGCAATGATAAACTATCAGCCTATCTGGAAATAAGACATTCAGCCCGCACTACGGTGCGGGCTTTTCCTGTTATTTAAGGCTTTTTTGCTAAAAAACATTGACAATGATGTAACATTGTGTTATAATAATATTAATTATTATGCGCCGTTATGCGGTGAAAAGAGAATGGGGTAATATATATGGCAGACGAAAAGGAGCTTGAACGAATAGATCAGGCTGCGGAATATTTCAGACGGTATTTTGAAATGGAGAATGCCGTTACTATCAATGAAGAGAATAAGGAGTACCTCAAGACCTATATACATGATGATAAATATGTCATCAACAACTTTGGCCGAAAGGATCAGACCCAGAGGGGAGCAATTATCACATCTATAGTTGCGGTTCTGCTGCTGCTGCTTATGTCTGTTATGATAAACTTTTTTGTTGGCATAGGCTTGGCGGTGGGTGCTATCGTTGTGGGTACTATTGTTACGCTGAGGCTTAACAAGTACAGGCTTGAGCTTGCTAAGAAAGAGCAGCATGAGGTCAACGAAGGCATCAAGGAGCAGATCTCTATGCTTGAGGACAGAAAGATCCAGCTTGAGAGACAGAGAGATGATTACTATACTGCCCTCGGGAAGAGAGTTGACTGCGTTCCGCTTGACTATATGAAGAATGTGGCTCAGATAAAGAAGTATATGACTGACGGCGAGGCAGATACCTGCGAAGAGGCTGTCGGAATGTTTGAGCAGAGCCTGCTTATGCAGCAGATGACTGACATCATGAAGGCAAGCGAGGTCAAGGAAGAGCCAAAGCAGAGCGATAAGGAGCGTTTCGGCGACCCGCTGGAGATCATCAAGCAGAACAAGAGAAAGAGAAGAAAAGAAAAGAAAGCAAAGAAATAGTTTTTATCAGCCTCGCTTTATGCGGGGCTGTTTTGTTTAGAATTACCAATTGAGAGGGACAAAATTCTACCTGATAAGCCTTGCAGAAAGAGGAGCGATTTGGTATAATATAAGGTATAGATCGGTTGTTCAGGAGGTACATAATGAAAGCTAAAAGAATTATAAGTTCAGTGTTGGCGTTGTCGCTGGCTGTGGGCGTAATAGCTTCGCCTGCGGGACAGGAGGGGCTGCCCTCGCTGTTTGGTATTCAGGCGAGTGCTGCAGACTACAGCTATCTGACATTTGAGACACGTTCTGACGGAAATTACGATATTGCCGGCTGCTCCGCAGCTGCGGTGAATGTTGTTGTGCCTGCTTCGTATAACGGCAAGAAGGTAGTTACTATAAAGAACAATGCCTTCGTCAACTGCACGGGTATCAAGACCGTTGTTATTCAGGACGGTATCACAAGTATAGGCAATTCTGCCTTTGAGGGCTGTACTGCGATGACAAGCATTACTCTTCCGAATACGCTCAACAGGATAAACGAATGGGCATTTTTCAGGTGTATGAGCCTGAAGGAAGTAACTGTAAAGCAGAGCAGCTGGGTCTATCTTGGCGACCATGTGTTTGACGGCTGCACATCGCTTGAAACGGTAAGCCTGCCTGTAACTGCCTACGGTATCGGCAGCGGCGTTTTCAATGGCTGCAGCAGCCTTAAAGCTGTAAACGTAGCAGAAGGAAACGGCACTTACAAGAGCGTTGACGGTATGCTTATGAGCAAGGACGGTACAGAGCTTCTGGCTGTGCCTGCAAGTGCCGAGAGCGTTACCATTCCCGAGGGTGTGACAGAGCTTCCCTCTGATATGCTCAAGGGCTTTGGAAATCTTACATCGCTCACTCTGCCCGAGGGTCTGACCACTATCGGAAAGTGCGCAGTTTATGACAGCAGAACACTCAAAGAGGTAACAATACCAAAGAGCGTTACTCAGATAGGCGCAATGGCATTCGGTTATTACTATGACAGCGATACCATAAATTCTCGTGCAAAGGTCGAGGACTTCACGATTTACGGCTATTGGGGAACAGCCTCGCATACCTATGCAATGAAAAACGGCTTTAAGTTCGTGCCCCTTGATGATGCGCTTTACAGCGTATCTCTGGAGACTGATGAGTCTGCACTCCTTGAAAATGACAGCGAAATAACGATAAGCTTCAATGATGATGAGCAGACTTGGTTCGATGCTGTTGACGGCAGATTTGTTCTGCCTGAGGAGCTTGCCGACGGTGACTATGTTATGACTGTAAGCGCCGATAACTTTGCTCAGAGAGAGTACAGCGTTACCGTAAAGAACGGAGCGTTCACTGCCGACCCCGAGGTTAAGCTTTATGCAATTGGCGATGTAAACAACGATAAAGCAGTCAATATGCTTGACATCACTGCTATCAAGAGGCATCTTATCAAGGTTGAACGACTTGATGAATACAAGGCAATATGTGCTGATGTCAATAATGATGACATTGTAAACACTCTTGATATACTGGCTCTGAAAAGGCATCTTATTAAGGTTGAGCCGCTTTGGCAGCCGATATAGAAATATGAATCTTAAAAATGGAGGTAGATTATTATGAGAAAAAATTTAGGAGCACAGCCTGCACTGTTTCCGATGCCTGTGGCTATAATTGCCGCTTACGATGCTGAGGGCAAGGTTTGTGCAATGAATGCCGCATGGGCTCAGATTTGCGGAATGGACAAGGTAGCACTCTTCATCAGTGAGGGCCACAAGACCACAGCCGCTATCAAGGAGACCAAGGCATTCACAGTCAGCATTGCTGATTCGGCAAATATCGTGCCTGCGGATTTCTTCGGAATTGCAACAGGAAACAAAATGCCTGACAAGTTCGAGCGTTCGGGCTGTACAGCTGTAAAGAGCGAGTTTGTTAATGCGCCTGTTATTACTGATTTCCCTGTGGCTATCGAGTGCGAGCTTGCAGAGATCGTCAAGACCGAGAATATGCACTGCGTAGTCGGAAAGATAGTAAATGCAAGTGCCGATGAGAAGGTAGTCGGCGCTGACGGCAAGGTTGACCCCGAGAAAGTGGATGCACTTATCTTTGACCAGTTCCGTTCGGGCTACTACAAGGTAGGCGAAAAAGCAGGACAGGCATGGAATGCAGGCAACGAGCTTATGAAGTAAAAGACCGGCTTAAACTACGGCGGCCCCCCCTTGTAAATAGTCGGAAGATGTGTTATACTGGTAACATATAAAAAAGAACGGAGGAATTTTTATGAGTTCAAATGTCAGACCCGAGAGCATGGAGCGTATCACAACTGAGGCACTGGCTCAGGCTTTTATTGACGAGCAGGTCAAAGAGCTCAGAGCGCAGATAGGCGACAAGAAGGTACTGCTTGCGCTGTCGGGCGGAGTTGACAGCTCTGTTGTTGCGGCACTGCTTATCAAGGCAGTCGGACAGCAGCTTGTGTGCGTTCATGTTAATCACGGACTTCTCAGAAAGGGCGAGCCTGAGCAGGTTGTAGATGTGTTCAGAAATCAGATGAACGCAAACCTTGTTTACGTTGACGCTGTTGACCGCTTCTTAGACAAGCTTGCAGGTGTTGCAGAGCCTGAGAAGAAGAGAAAGATCATCGGTGCAGAGTTTATCCGAGTGTTCGAGGAAGAGGCAAGGAAGCAGGACGGAATCGAGTTCCTTGCACAGGGCACAATTTACCCTGACATTCTGGAGAGCGACGGCGTAAAGGCGCATCACAATGTCGGCGGTCTGCCTGAGGATATGCAGTTTGAGCTGGTAGAGCCTATCAAGCTTCTGTTCAAGGACGAGGTAAGAGTGGTAGGCAAGGCGCTTGGTCTGCCTGACGGAATGGTATACCGTCAGCCGTTCCCGGGACCGGGGCTTGGAGTAAGGTGTCTCGGAGCTATCACGAGAGACAGGCTTGAGGCAGTTCGTGAGAGTGACGCTATCCTGCGTGAGGAGTTTGCAAAGAACGGACTTGAGGGCAAGGTATGGCAGTACTTCACAGCAGTGCCGGATTTCAGGTCAGTGGGTGTTAAGGACGGAAAGAGGACATTTGCATATCCTGTAATTATCCGTGCGGTAAACACCAAGGACGCCATGACAGCGACCGTAGAGAACGTCCCCTTTGAGCTGCTTGAGCACATCACAGCCCGTATCACAGCCGAGGTCGAGAACGTAAACCGCGTGCTTTATGATCTGACACCTAAGCCTAGTGCTACTATAGAATGGGAGTGACTCTCCCCCCTATAAAAAGCCAAAAGCCTTGCCTGACAAATCAGGCAAGGCTTTTTATCAGTCTTTTTTCAGTTCATCGAACTTCTGCGCTATTGATGGGCTGTTCGCAGTTAGCCTCTTTATGGTGATTTCGTCGATCTTGTTGTTTGCCTTTCTGAGGTGATCGCTCGAAAGCAGAAGATTGTCCTTGACCTCCTGCAAGTGGCGGATAGAATCGTCAATCGCCTTGATTGCATCGTTGAAACGCTCCGTTGCATTGTGGTAGTGCTTCTCAAACAGCTTCTTGAAATTGTCAAGGTTGCCCTCAAAGTTTTCTATGTCTATGTTCTGTGCCTTATACTGACTGAGCTGTCTCTTATAGCCGACTGCGTTCATAGCCGAATTTCTGAGAATTGAAATCATCGGTATGAAAAACTGAGGTCTGATAACATACATTTTCTCGTAATGATAGGACACGTCAACAATGCCCTGATTGTAAAGCTCGTTGTCAGCCTCAAGCAGGCTTACCAGTACCGCATACTCACAGCCCTTTTCACGTCTGTCCTTGTCAAGCTCCTTGAAGAAGTCCTCGTTCTTGTGCTTGGTTTTGGTGGTATCGGCTTCGTTTTTCATCTCAAACATTATGGAGACTATCTCTGTGCCGTCTTCGTCATAGTCACGGAAAATGAAATCTCCCTTACTGCCTGAATCTTCCGAGACCTTGTTGTCCTTCTCAAAATATGCTCTCGGAAATGCTGTCATTCTGATAGAGTTGAACTCATTTGAACAGTGCTGTTCAAGGCTCTCTCCTATCATTTTTGTGGACATTTTTGCCTTCATGTCCTTGTAGTACTCAACCTGCTCGTTAGCCATTCTGAGCTTTGCCTCATAGTCAGCTTTCTGAGTGTCACGCTCAACCTCGACCGCCTTGACAGCCTCGCTTATCTCGTACTTCTTTTCCTGATCCTTGTTCTTGATCTCCAGTTCCATGAGCTTTATCTTGTTGTTCTTTGCAGTCAGCTCATCTCTTACCTTGGAGAGCTCCTCCTGAGCCGCAGTGCGCTCATCGCTCTTGACCTTGTCTATAATCAGCTCATGTTCACGGCTTGTCGCTTCGAGCTTCTCTTTCAGGCTTGCAATCTCCGTATCTTTTTTCGATACAGTCTCCTTGAACTCATCAAGGCGCTTTTCACCCTCGGAGCGCTCCTCGGTTATAGCCTTGTCAAGCTCCAGCTTGTGCTCGTGAGAAAGGCTGTCAAGCTGTGTCTGAAGTGCCTTCACCGTGTTCTGAAGCTCAGCTATCTCCTTGTCGGATTCGTTCTTTATCTGCTGAACCTTCAGCTGAAGAGCAGCCTTGTACTTTTCCTTGTCATCGCTTCTTATCTCGGAAACTCTCTGCGAAACCTCGCTGCTGAATTCGGCAGTTCGTACCTGCTCGGCCACCTTTGCATAATTAGTCTCGTCAAGGTCTATGAACTGTCCGCAGTTCGGGCATTTTATCTGTGGCATTGTTATCTTCCTTTCTTATATAATGGGGAAATGGGGAGAGCCCTGAAAGAGCTCCCCCCGAATGTGTATATCTGTATCAGAGTGCTGCAAGCTTTGCAAACTGTGCCTTGAGTGCAGGATAGATCTCAACATAAAGCTGATAGAACTTCTCATACTCCTTGCTTCTCTGAGCGTCAGGCTGCTGTATCTTGTCTGTCTTTACTACTGCATGGCAGGCCTCGGGAACGCTGGAATAGATACCCGCACCGACTGCAGCAAGCAGTGCAACTCCGAGGGCAGGACCCTCCTTAGATGAAGCTGTCTTCACCTGGCAGCCGTAAAGGTCAGCAAGCATTGATCTCCACAGCGGAGAGCTTCCGCCGCCGCCGCAGGCCATCATATCGGAAACGTTGATATTCATTTGTCTGAACACTTCTACGCAGTCACGCAGAGAATAGGAAACACCCTCCATAACGGCTCTGAGCATATCCTTCTTTGTATGCATAGCGGAAAGACCGAAGAAAACTCCTCTTGCGTCCGGGTCAAGGTGCGGAGTTCTTTCTCCCATAAGATAGGGCAGGTAAAGCAGTCTGTTAGCGCCCACAGGAACAGTCTCTGCCTGCTTATCCATGAGGTAGTACTCATCAACACCCATGTACTTTGCGGTCTCCATCTCGCTGTGACAGAAGTTATCCCTGAACCACTTCAGAGACAGTCCTGCACCCTGAGTAACACCCATAACGTGCCATGAGTTCGGAACTGCCGCACAGCAGGTATGTACTCTTCCGAGAGTATCTGTTGACATCTGAGATGTATGTGCAAACACAACTCCCGATGTGCCGATAGTTGTGAAAGCCTTTCCGTCCTCGCAGACACCTGTGCCGATTGCAGCCGCAGCATTGTCTCCGCCGCCGCCGACAACTATAGTGCCCTCTTTAAGACCTGTAAGCTCAGCTATCTGCTTTGTGACTCTTCCTGTCACCTCGCAGGATTCGTAAACCTTAGCAAGCATTGACATATCAATGTCAAGCCCCTTGCAGACCTCCTCAGACCAGCAGCGGTTAGCAATATCAAGAAGCTGCATACCCGATGCGTCAGAAACCTCGGTCGCATATTCGCCTGTCAGGATAAATCTCAGGTAGTCCTTCGGCAGCAGTATATGTCTGCACTTTTCGTAGATGTCAGGCTCGTTGTTTCTCACCCAGAGGATCTTAGCAGCCGTCCAGCCTGTGAGGGCAGGGTTAGCGGTGATAGAGATAAGCTTGTCTCTTCCAAGCTTCTGATTCATCTCCTCGACCTCATTAGCAGTTCTCTGGTCGCACCAGATGATAGATTTTCTAAGTACATTATTGTCCTTGTCAAGCATAACAAGTCCGTGCATCTGTCCCGAGATACCGATGCCTGCGACCTCGTCGCCCTTGACACCGCTTTCATCAAGCACAGCCTTTATAGTAGTCAGCATAGCGTCTGACCAGTCCTTAGGGTCCTGCTCAGCGTAGCCGTTCTTGGGCTGATACATGGGGTACTCAACAGTTACCGATGAAACCACCGTGCCGTCCTCCTTGAAGAGAACAGTCTTAGTACCGCTTGTACCGCAGTCAACACCTAAAATATAAGCCATTTTCAACACTCCGATCTGATTTATTTGCGAAAGGGCGCACTAGCCCTCTTTTTCCAGTACAAAGTAGGTATCCTTATCCTCCTCAACGAGCTTTACGATCCTCCAGCCGAGGGTAACAAGATCGTTGAGCTTTTCGATCTGAGAGAACCTGTCAAGGTCGGGAGCAAAAGGATATTCAGTGCTCTGCGACTTTGAAACGTAAACCTTCTTCTGCATACCAAAACCTCCTTGAAATCAAAAACAAGTACCTATACACTTCTATTATACAACATCTTGTATATAATTGCAAGAGGGTTTGCACAAAAAATATTAACAGAAAAGGTTTAATTTTTTCATTTTTATAGAAATATTAAAGGAGCACGTCGAAAAATGACGTGCTCTCTGTGATCTTATATTATTTTGGAAAGAAACTCAACGAGCCTCGGGTTCTTCGGGTTGGAGAAAAACTCCTTCGGCGGCGCCTGCTCAAGAACGTTTCCGTCTGCCATAAAAAGCACACGGGAGGCAACCTCTTTTGCAAAGCTCATCTCATGAGTTACCACTGCCATAGTCATGCCCTCGTCTGCAAGGCGCTTCATAAGCTGTAATACCTCGCCGACCATTTCGGGGTCAAGCGCCGAGGTAGGCTCGTCAAAGAGTATCATCTCGGGGTTCATAGCGAGAGCCCTTGCAATAGCTATCCTCTGTTTCTGTCCTCCTGAAAGAGTCGAGGGGTAAGCCTCAGCCTTATCGGGCAGCCCAACTACCTCAAGAAGCTCCTCGGCCATTGAATCAGCCTGGGGCTTGGTCATCAGCCCGAGCTTTACAGGCGCTATAGAGATGTTCTGCCTTACTGTCAGGTGAGGGAAGAGGTTAAAGTGCTGAAACACCATTCCCATTTTCATACGAAGCTTATTCAGCTCGTGCTCGCTTGCCTTTGTAAGGTCCTTTCCCTCAAAGATTATTTCTCCCGAGGTCGGGGTCTCCAGCATATTCATACAGCGCAGAAAGGTTGATTTTCCCGAGCCCGAAGGACCGACTATAACGATCTTCTCGCCCTTTTCGATCTTCTCGTTGATGCCGTTGAGTACAGTAACTTCGCCGAAGGTCTTGACAAGATTTTTAATTTCTATCACTTTTTGCCAGTCTCCTTTCAAGCCTCATTACCAGATGGGACAGGATCATGACCATAATAAGATAAATCATCGCCACAGCTATCAGAGGCATAAAAGCACTGTAGGTCTGGCTTCTGATAATATCTCCGCCCTTAGTAAGGTCAACTATGCCGATATAGCCTGCAACAGAGGTCTCCTTCAGCAGCACTATGAACTCATTCGCAAGTGCGGGCAGTATAGCCTTGAATGCCTGCGGAAGAATAATGAACATCATAGTCTGCCTGTAGCTGAAGCCAAGGCTTCTGCCTGCTTCAAGCTGACCGCCGTCAACCGACATTATTCCCGAACGCACTATCTCAGCGACATAAGCCCCCGAGTTAATTCCGAAGGCAAGTATCGCCACTATGTACTTGCTAAGCTCCACCGACCCGAAAAACACTACCGAGCCGAAGATAACAAAGTACATTATCATAAGCTGAACTACCATAGGTGTTCCTCTGATGACAGTGAGGTATATCTTGCAGAAAACATTAAGCACCTTGAAGCGTCCTGTCTTATCGTGGGTTGAGCGAACGATCGCTACCATGAAGCCTATCAGAAAGCCCAGAAGAACTGCTCCGACAGTAACTATCAGCGTGGTCTTCAAGCCGTTTACAAGGTATTCCCAGCGTGCGCCCTCTATAAAATTCTGTTTGAATTCAGTTATAAAGCTGTAATGCATTGCTTTTACCGATTCCCCTCAGCGGAGAGATCAATCCTTTCTTACGATGATTACCTGCTTAGCAGTGGTGTAAGAGTCGGAGAAGAGAACGTTCTTCTTTCTGTCTTCTGTAACTGTCATACCTGCAACACCTACATCTGCCTTGCCCGACTGTACAGCCGAGATGATAGAGTCAAACTGCATATCGTCTATCTGGAGCTCATAGCCAAGCTCATCGCAGACAGCCTGCATCATATCGCAGTCAAGACCTACGATCTTGTCGCCGTCCTTCTTCTCGTATGGAGGGAACTCCGCATTTGTAGCCATAATAAGCTTACCCTTGCTTCTGTCAGCATTCTCGGGTGAGGTATAAGCGCTCTTGTCGTTAGAATCATCTATCCAGTTTTTCTTGATAGCATCAAGTGTGCCGTCTTCCTTCAGCTTCTTCAGAGCGGCATTGATATCTGCCTGGAGCGCAGTGTTATCAAGATTCATAGCGATAGCGTACTCCTCGTCAGCGAAGGGCTCATCAAGTATCTCAATATCGTCATTCTTTGAAACGAACACCTTTGCAGGCTCGTTATCAATGATGACAGCGTCAACCTTGCCCTGTTTCAGAGCCTGAACTGCATCTGCACCCTTGTTGAAACGCTCTACCTTAGCATCTTTAACATCTTCGGCGTAGATGTCACCTGTAGTTCCGAGCTGAACACCTATGGTCTTTCCGTCAAGATCCTTAATGCTGTGAACTGTGTTTGCGGGTGTTCCGCAGGCAGTGAACATTGTTACGCACATAAGTGTGCTCATTGCAATTGCTGCTAATTTCTTCATAATGATACGTCCTTTCAGTTGAAATAATACTTTAACCTACCCATTATATCACGTTTATACGCTAATTTCAATACTACTTTAATTTTTTTACAAAAATTTGATGAATAGCAAGATTAATCGCCTTTACAAACAGGTTTTGGTGTGTTATACTATCTTATCTGAGTTTATGAGGAGTGCTTTTATGGTATCTTTACTGCTGGCTGTAATATATCTGGCATTTATAAGTCTCGGTCTGCCCGACCCTCTGCTGGGTGCGGCATGGCCGACTATATATAAGGAGCTTGGTGTTCCGCTTGGGTGGTCGGGAATAATCTTTATGATAATTTCCGCAGGCACCGTAGTATCAAGCCTGCAGAGCGACCGCCTTACAAGAAAGCTCGGAGCAGGCCTTGTCACCATGATAAGTGTTATGATGACAGCTGCGGCACTTTTCGGCTTTTCGATAAGCCATTCGTTTGTTATGCTCTGCCTGTGGGCGGTTCCTTACGGTCTCGGAGCAGGCAGCGTTGATGCGGCGCTCAACAACTATGTTGCACTTCACTATGCGAGCCGCCACATGAGCTGGCTTCACTGTATGTGGGGAGTGGGCACAACTATAGGACCGTTTATCCTCAGTAACGCACTTTCCTCGGGCGGAAGCTGGAATGACGGCTACAGGCATATCTGCTATTTACAGCTGGGGCTTACCCTTATTCTTATGCTGAGCCTGCCCCTCTGGAAGAAAAGGGAAGAGCCGCAAAACGGAGAAGGCGGCACCTCGGACAGACCGATGAAGCTGCGTGAGATAATAGCGCTCCCGGGTGCTAAGGAGGTAATGCTCTGCTTTTTCTGCTACTGTGCAGTGGAGCAGACGGTAAGTCTCTGGGCGAGCAGCTTTCTGGTCAAGGTAAAGGGGATAGACAATGTTACTGCGGCAAGGTTTGCAGGGCTTTTCTTCATAGGGATAACAGTCGGCAGGGCAGTGAACGGCTTTGCAACGCTTAAATTCTCGGACAAATTTCTTATACGCTTCGGGCAGTCGGTAATAGGGCTCGGCATACTTATGATGCTTCTGCCGCTTGGAAATACTGTTGCTTTAGCAGGCTTTGTAACGGTCGGAGTTGGCTGTGCGCCCGTGTACCCCTGCATAATCCATTCGACACCTGCACACTTCGGGGCAGAGAGGTCGCAGGCGATCATCGGAGTACAGATGGCAAGTGCCTATGTGGGAACCTCGGTCATGCCGCCTGTGTTCGGAGTGGTGAGCTCGCTGACTGGGCTCAGGGTGCTCCCGATATTTCTGCTGATATTGCTGGCGCTTATGGCCTTCACACATGAACAGCTTTGCAGAAAGACAGCCTGATAAGTTTATCGGGCTTTTATAGTTTTCAGATGAAAAGCTCTTGACAATAATACTAATATATTGTAAAATAATTATAACCACAGGAAAGATCCTGAGGCTATATTATTAAATAAGGAGTGTGTTTTATATGATTTGTAATGTATGCGGTGCTCAGAATGATGATAATGCTGTTGTCTGCTCAACCTGCGGACAGTCATTTACCAATCAGCAGCAGTTTAACGGTATGCCGAACGGTCAGCAGCCCTATGGTCAGCAACCTTACGGACAGCAGCCTTACGGTCAGCCTGTGCAGGGCGGCTTTGGCAATGGTATGCCAAATGCGAATATTGAAAAGAGAGATATTGTAAAGGCGGTTATTTTTACAATTATCACACTTGGAATTTACGGTATTTACTGGTTTGTAAAGCTGACAGATGACAGCAATACTCTGTCGGGAGACCCCAACCAGACACCCGGAATTACAGCCTTCCTGCTGACGCTTGTTACCTGCGGTATCTACGGTATCTACTGGTCATACAAGAAGGGCGAGATCATTGACAGATATATGGCATCAAAGGGTATGCAGGGCTCGAACAATGCGGTGCTCTACCTTGTTCTTTCGATAGTTGGTCTGTCGATAGTTGTTTATGTTCTTCTCCAGTCTGAGCTTAACAAGGCTGCCGACGGACAGTAAGCTATGGACAAGGCGCAGATCAGAAAACGGCTGCTAATACGCTATGCGGCAGTGCTTCTGGTGCTGGGGCTTTACTATGTGCTTGTTACGAAAGGGATATTTGCATTCAAGTGTCCGTTTCGGCTGATAACGGGTCACAAGTGTCCCGGCTGCGGAGCTTCTGCAATGTGTCTCCACTTTGCAAGAGGGGAGCTGAATTCTGCTTTTGCAAGCAACCCTGTGCTGTTCTTTCTCTTTCCGCTTATGGCGGTATGTGCCGCAGTTAAGCTGGTCTTTGTGCCGAGGATAATGATGCCCGAAAGCAAGGTATATAAAGCCGTCATTATCGGAGTGGTAGTGCTGCTGCTTGGTTTCGGGATAGTACGGAACATTTTCAGTATATGAAAAAGGCTCTGACGTTCGTTCGTCAGAGCCTTGTTTATTCAGTGTACATTTACATAGTAAGCAGGATTAAGCACATAGCCGTTGTAGCGTATCTCAAGGTGCAGGTGATCTCCCGTGGAATATCCTGTCGAGCCCATTCTGCCTATCACATCTCCCGACTTTACTCTGTCGCCGACTGTTACATCAAGCGCTGAGAGGTGTCCGTACAGGGTTATGAAGCCGTTTCCGTGGTCTACTATAATGAAGTTTCCGTAGCCGCCGCCGCAGCCGCAGGATTCGGTCTTTCCGTAGTCATGGGTGCAGGTTGTGTTTGTCCTGATTACCACACCGCTTTCGCAGGCATGGACAGGGTCTCCGTGATTGCCCATGATGTCAAGTCCGTTATGGTATGAGCCCCACCTCGGACCTACGCCGTAGGTGATATTGTAGTTGCCGGGCAGCGGCCACTCAAAGTAGTAATCGGGCTCGTACTCATCAATGCTTTCCTTGTTCTTGATTTTCTCACGGTACTCCTTGTGAAGCTGATCGAGCACATCGTTAGCAAGCAGCATTGAGGCAAGTATCTCGTTATCTCTTGCAGTTCCGCCTGTGCCTGTTGATTTTAGCACATCTCCGAGAGAGCCCTCAAACGAGAGCCTTTCGTTATCGTAGGCATCGTTCTGCTTCTGAAGCTGTTTTGTCTCGGCTTCAAGCTGAGCCTGAGCCTTCTTGCTTGAAGCGTAAAGGTCAGTCAGCTCCTGTCTCTGCTTGTTGTACTGCTCCTCCTGAGTTTCGTACTCCTTCTTCTGAGAGTCAAGCTTCTTTTCAAGAGCCTCGTACTCCTCCTTCATTTTCACGAGCTTATCTATCATGCTGTCATCGTGCTTGGCGACACGTTTTATAAGCTCAAGTCTCATAAGCACATCATAGAAGTCATCAGCCTGCAGCACCATATCGGTGTAGCTGTCCGAGCCTGCTATATACATAGCTCTGAGCCTTTTCTTGAAGTCGGAGATAGAGCTTGTGATCTCCTCCTTCTTGTTTTCGAGGTCACGCTCATTTGTAGCTATTTTCATTTCGAGCATAGTCATATAGGTGTTGAGCACATCAAGCTCAGCATTGACTGCGTCGATTTTATCCATTATAAGCTTCTGCTTTTCTTCCTCTTTTTTGATGTCCTCGTTTGCAGCGTCGAGCTTTTCGTTTATCTCCTTCTGCTTTTCGGAAATCTTCTGAAGCTGCTCTGCATATATAGTAAGGTCAGCACCGTAAGCGGCGCTCTCATCGTCCTCGGCGATGCTGTCATCACTCTGCTCATTATCAGAGGTCTGCTCGCCGCTTTCACCTGTCTGCTGAGTGCCGTCGGCAGTTGTGCCCTCGTCATAGAGGGTATAGTTATCGGGGTTCTGCTCATAGTCAGTCTGAGCGTCATACACTTCCTCGGCACCTGCATTTTCAAACGATGCCGAGCCCGATGCTATCCCCAGCGAAAGCGCTGAGGCGCACAGAAAAGATAGAAATTTCTTAAAGCTTGTAAGCCTGTTCATATAAAGCACTTACTCCTTTGGGTATTTGCGAAGGCATACAGTGCCCTACGAATTAAACATAATTCTCAGGGTTCTGCGGTACTCCGTTTATTCTTACCTCAAAGTGCAGGTGGTCGCCTGTGGAATGGCCTGTAGAGCCGACTATTCCGAGAACATCGCCTTGTTCAACGTGCTGTCCCTGAGTTACGGACATATACTGAGAATGACCGTACAGAGTCCAGTATCCGCCGCCGTGGTCAATGATACAGTAGTTGCCGTATCCGCCGCCGCAGCCGCATGAGTAGTTCTTTCCGTAGTCGTGGGTACAGGTGTTGCTGACAAGTATTACAGTTCCTGCCGCAGCCGCACAGATCTTAGCGCCTCTGATACCCGGCGACCAGATGTCGATACCCTGATGGTAAGCTCCCCATCTCCAGCCTACGCCGTAAGAGATGTAGTAGAAGCCCGGGCACGGCCAGGTGAACATCGACTTATCCTTATAGCCGTAGGAAGAATTATCGGTAGAACTTTGGCTGGTATCGGTGGTGCCTGTGCTTGCACTCGAACTCTGTGAGTTTCCGTTACTGTTCGACGAAGAATTGCTGCTCTGCTGAGACTGCTGAGCCTGCTGCGCAGCGAGACGGGCTGCCTCCTGACGCTTGCGTTCTTCCTCCTCGGCCTTCTTGCGCTCTTCCTCTTCCTTCTTCTTGATAGCCTCCTGCTCCTCGAGAAGCGCCTGGATCTGAGCCTCGAATTCCTCGTGCTCCTTGTCGATCTGCGCCTTATTGTTCTCGTAGGCCTGACGGTCTATCTCAAGCTGTTCAATAACAGCCTGACTCTGGGAATAGAGCTCATTGAGCTTAACCTTCTGTGCAGCGTGGTAATCCATCTGCTCCTTTAGTTCAGCCTTATGATCCTCAAGCTCAGCCTTGTCCTCTTCAAGCTTTTTCTGGTCGGCCTCGTACTGAGCCTTCATTTCGCTGAGGTTGTCGATCATGGAATTGTCATGGTCGGCAACACGCTTTACCAGCTCCAGCTTCATGAGCATATCGTAGAAGTCCTCCGCACCGATAAGAATATCGGAGTAGGAGTCGTTTCCTGCGATATAGAGTGCTCTGAGCCTCTGCTTGAACTCACCTATGCCGGTGTCGATCTCGTCCTTTTTGTTTCGGATCATGATCTCGCTGATGCCGATCTGTTCTGTGAGGTCATCTATCTTTGCGCTGATCTCAGCAATAGAGTCTTCAAGCGTAATAATAGTTTCCTCGACAGTTTCGATCTGCTCATTGATGGCGTCCTGGTTTTCCTGTTCCTTTGAGATGTCGTCTTTTGTTGCGTTGATCTGCTCATCAAGTTCAGCCTGTCTGCTCTCGAGCTCATCAAGCTTGTCCTGTGCTGAGGAGATCTTCTTCTTGTTTTCCTTGATAGCGTCGCTCTCTGCCATAGCTGTAGTACTGTTTTTAATGACATTTACACTGCCTGTATTAGCGGCAGCACAGAATGCCATAACAACAGCGGCAGCCGCTGCGAGCAGGCGCTTCATTTTGAAAGTCTCTATGGTCATGATGATCCTCCGATGTCATCTGCGGTATTTATCTTTCTTATCCGACAGATCATTTTTACACTAATATAAAAAGGCAGCCAAAAGAAAAAATGTTACCCCTCTTCCCCCAACTGCCTGTTTTATTGATGATTGATACGGCTTATACCTTCAGGTGCTTGCCTGTACTGATAGATGTACCTATCGCACCGATAACAGCTCCTGCGCCCACATAGGAGAGAGCAACTGCGAGGTATAGGTCACTGAACTTATAAAGGTTCTGCACACCGAGCACCTGCCAGAGGCCGAAATCGTTGTTAAATACATTGTAAACGCCCTCATAAGCGAACTTTGTCAGGAACAGCGCAGCCACGGCGGCGAAAATTCCGACGATCATACCCTCAACGAAGAAAGGTATTCTTATGAAGGAGTTTGTAGCTCCGACGTACTTCATAATATTTATCTCTTTACGTCTGGAGAAAACGCTTGCTCTTGTCGTATTTGAAATAATGACAAGAGAAACTATAACGAGCGCAGCTATAACAGCAAATCCAACGATCGTGAGCACTCTTCTCATGCTGATGAGGAAGTCGGCAAACTCAGTCGGTGACTGAGTGGACTCAACATTAGCGAAGGTCTCGATCTGGGTAGTTGTCTCGCCCATTCTCTGAATATCCCTGACAGTTACCTTAAAGGTATCGGGCAGGGGGTTATCGTCAGCATAGTCGAAGAGGTCTCTTTCCTCATCGGTCATGCCTTCCATCATGTTTTTCCATGCAGCCTCTTTTGAATAGAACGAAACAGTATTTATATTCACGGCTGCTTTGAGGTCCTGCTCCAGCTGATCTATATCAGCCTGACTTGTGCCGTCCTTTATAACGACAACGACCTCACTCTTATCCTCTATTCCTCCGATAATACGGGTAAGGTTAAGCTCCAGCAGTACGGCCACACCGACCATAAGCAGAGAAACCAGCAGGATACAGAACGATGCAAAGGTCATCATTCTGTTTCTCCAAATGCCCTTAAAGCCCTGATTAACGAGGTATCTGAAGCTACTTACTTTCATTTGAGCCCTCCACCACCTCATCAAAGGCGATAGAGCCCTTGTTGATGTTAATGATTCTTCCGCCGAAATAGCGCACCAGATCATGCTCATGAGTTACCATAAGTATCGTAGTGCCGCATTCGTTGATACCTTTAAGGAGCTCAACTATCTCATAGGAAAGGGCGGGGTCGATATTACCCGTAGGCTCATCGGCAATGATGAGCTTCGGGTCATTGACGAGTGCTCTCGCCAGTGCGACACGCTGCTGCTCACCGCCTGAAAGCTCAGTAGGATAAGCCTTTGCCTTATCCGAAAGACCGACCAGACTGATAACATAAGGAACTCTGCTCCTGATATACTTAGAGGGAGCATCAATAACTCTCAGAACGAAAGCTACGTTCTCATAAACAGTCATTGTCGGGATAAGTCTGAAGTCCTGAAAAACCACGCCGATAGTACGGCGAAGCTTCGGGATCTTTCTTCTTCTCAGTTTTCTTAAATTGAATCCGTTGACCAATACAGTACCGCTCGTAGCGTCTATCTCTTTAAGCACAAGCTTGATAAGCGTGCTCTTGCCGGCACCCGAGGCACCGACAACGAATGCAAAATCGCCGTCATTGATCTTCAGATTGACTTTGTTCAGAGCATCCACACCGCTTGAATAGGTAACGGATACGTCCTTAAACTCTACCAAAATTTACACCGCCTTAGTGATTTAGGGTGTCAGCCAGCCGACACCGTGCTCACGGTACAAGATCAGAACTTGACCGGATTAGCTGACAGATACTTCTTAACCATCAGTGCGATCTTGAAGATGATCGCATGGTCAAATTCTCTCAGGTCGAGGCCTGTGAGCTTCTTGATTTTTTCAAGTCTGTACACAAGAGTGTTTCTGTGTACGAAGAGCTTTCTTGAAGTCTCGGAAACGTTCAGGTTGTTTTCAAAGAACTTCTGTATTGTGAAGAGGGTCTCATGGTCGAGAGACTCGATAGAGCCCTTCTTGAACACTTCTTTAAGGAAGGTCTCGCAAAGTGTTGTCGGCAGATGATAAATAAGCCTTGCGATACCGAGGTCATCATAGGACACGATGTTCTTATCGGTATCAAATACCTTTCCTACCTCAAGGGAGATCTGAGCCTCCTTGAAGCTTCTTGCCAGGTCCTTAACGCCCTCAACAACAGTTCCGATACCCACATTTACTCTGGTATAGAACTCGCTCGACAGCGTATCGGAAATAGACCTTGCAAGCTTTTCAAGATCCTTCGACTCAATACCGCTTGAAACCTCCTTGACAAGCACAATGTCGCTTTCGGTGATATTGAAAACGAAGTCCTTGTTCTTGTCGGGGAAGAGGTTCTGAATAACGTCATAAGCTGAAACGTCATTAGTGGAAACTATCCTGATAAGCAGAACAACTCTCGAAATATCGGAGCTGAAATGAAGCTCCCTTGCCTTAACATGAATATCACCCGGCAGAACGTTATCAAGGATAACATTCTTGATAAAGTTGTTCCTGTCATATTTTTCGTCATAATACTGTTTTATGCTCGAAAGGGTTATAGCGAGAATGCTTGCATACTTAGCTGCGACCTCATCTGTTCCCTCAACGAAAACAGCATAGTCGGGCTTCATGTGTGCGCCGAACGGCTTATAGGTGTAGCCGTCACGGACAAAAATGTCGTGTGTGTCGCTGAGATCAAGAGATACAAACTCATTGGTGATGCCTACCTGCGAAAGCTCTGAGCACGCAATTATGGTAGCATTCTCGTCAATAACTCCGATCACGCAATCAATAGTATCACGCATCTGATGAACTACGCTCTGAAATAATCTGTTTGACATGATTTTTCCCCTCTTACCTGCAATAGATTTTCTGTCCGATGCCGCTAAAGCCGACACCGTTTTGACCCTGCTCTCTGACTGCTTCGCAGCCAGAAGTCCGTATAGAGTCATTATAACAAAAAATCATAATTTTTGCAAGTGTTTTATAGCAAAAATACGCAAAAAACTTTTTCCAATTTTCTGCGAACTCCTGCTCGGCCTTTAGATATAACAAATTGTAACACATTTTGACCTCCAGTGTGTGAACATTTTATTAATATCCGCATTTTCGGGGCTCTCAGAGGGCTCTAAACGCGGTATTGAGGGGATTTTTGGTTACAAATTGTAATTTCTTAATTTTTTGTAAATTTGCACAAATCGAAGTTCTCTTCTTCATCAAAATGCTCAAAACTTTCCTGTGCGTCCTTCTTGCAATTTCTTATAAGGTATGCTATACTATAAGACAGACACTCGCCCGTGAGAGGCGAAGCATTATGAAAAGGAGTTTTTTACCATGCTATCGGATATTGAAATCGCAAAACAGGCAAAAATGAAGAAGATCACGGAGATCGCCGCAAAGCTCGGCATTTCCGAGGACGAGCTTGAGCCCTACGGACACTACAAGGCAAAGCTGTCGGAGAGTGTTTTCGAGAGAGTGAAGGATAACCCCGACGGAAAACTTATCCTTGTTACTGCAATAAACCCGACCCCCGCAGGCGAGGGCAAAACCACTGTTTCCGTAGGCCTTGCGGAGAGCCTTAACAAGATAGGCAAAAAGACTGCACTTGCACTGAGAGAGCCTTCTCTCGGACCTGTGTTCGGCATCAAGGGCGGAGCAGCAGGCGGCGGATATGCTCAGGTAGTGCCTATGGAGGACATAAACCTGCACTTCACAGGTGATATGCACGCTATTACTGCTGCCAACAATCTCCTCTGCGCACTGATAGACAATCATCTCCAGCAGGGAAATGAGCTCAGGATAGACCAGAGGCGTATCCTCTTCAAAAGATGCATGGACATGAATGACAGAGCTCTCAGACAGGTGGTTATCGGTCTTGGCTCAAAGGCAAACGGAGTTCCCCGTGAGGACGGCTTCCAGATAACGGTTGCTTCCGAGATAATGGCTATACTCTGTCTTGCGAGCGACCTTGCAGACCTCAAGAAGAGACTTGAGAGAATCCTTGTAGGTTATGACCTTGACGGCAAGCCTGTTTATGCAGGTCAGCTTGGCGGCTGCGGTGCTATGACAGCACTTCTTAAAGACGCTTTGAAGCCTAACCTTGTTCAGACACTTGAAAATAACCCGGCCTTCATTCACGGCGGTCCTTTTGCAAATATCGCTCATGGCTGCAACTCTGTAAGGGCTACAAAGCTTGCGCTTAAAGTTTCCGACTACACAGTTACAGAGGCAGGCTTCGGCTCTGACCTCGGAGCAGAGAAGTTTATGGATATCAAGTGCCGTTTTGCAGGCTTAAAGCCCTCCTGCGTTGTGCTTGTTGCAACTATAAGAGCGCTTAAATACAACGGCGGCGTGCCGAGAGCAGAGCTCACTGCCGAGAACGTTCCTGCGCTTGAAAAGGGCATTGTAAACCTCAGAACTCACATCGAGAACATGAGAAAGTACGGCGTGCCCGTAGTAGTAGCTATCAACCGCTTTGCCTCCGATACCGAGGCCGAGATCGAGGTCATCAAGAGGGTCTGCGCTGAGATGGGCGCCGAGGTATCTCTTGCCGAGATATTCGCAAAGGGCTCTGAGGGCGGTATAGACCTTGCAAACAAGGTAGTAGCTACAATAGATAACTGCGAGAGCAATTACGCTCCGCTTTATGACGAGAAGCTTCCTATCAAGGAGAAGCTTGACATCATCGCAAAGGAGATCTACAGAGCAGACGGCGTTACATACACCTCGCAGGCTGAAAAGGCCCTTGCGGAGATCGAAAAGCTTGGCTTCGACAAGATACCTGTCTGCGTTGCAAAAACACAGTACTCGCTGTCCGATGACCCTGCAAAGCTCGGCAAGCCCGAGGGCTTCAACATCACGGTAAGAGATATGAAGGTATCAGCAGGAGCAGGCTTTGTGGTAGTCTACACGGGAGATATTCTTACTATGCCCGGCCTTCCGAAGAAGCCTGCGGCTAACAGCATTGACTGCGATAACGAGGGCAATATCTACGGATTGTTCTGATCGCTGTATATCAGAGGTATAAAAATGGCAGATGTTATGGTCACGGAGACCACCAAGGAAAAGACAGCATCGGGGGAACAGACAGAAAATAAGCCCGAAGAGCCGAAAAAGCGCTTTCGCTTTCCGAAGCTTCTTGCGGCGGCGCTTATCGTGGCTGCGCTTATGGGAGTGCTCAACTTCATTTCGTGGAGGAGCACTGCCTTCTGCGACTTCTATGCGGCGCACATCTTCCCGATATGGGGAGAGGCGTACGGGCGGCTTACATCGCTTGTGCCGTTCTCGTTCGGAGAGGTGCTTATCTTTCTGGCGGTTTTCGGACTTCCGCTGTCATTCATAGTGCTTATCGTGCTTGTGATAGTGATGAAGAAAAGGCGCAGGAAGCTTCTTAAAGTGTTCGGCTATGTTTACATATGGATACTTGATTTCGTACTTGTGACCGAAACGCTCAACTGCTTTGTTCTCTATCACTGCACTGACTTTGCACATTTAAACGGTATAAGCTCGGGTGAGCACACCCACGCAGAGCTTGAAGAGCTCGGGGCTGTACTGACCGCAAAAATAAACGCACTGAGCACTCAGGTGCAGCGTGACGAAGAGGGGCATTTCGTTTTGACTGCCGATACTAATGAGACTGCAAGGAAGTCGGTTGAGGCGCTTGGAAAAGAATTTAAGAACTTTGACGGCTTTACTGTCAGACCGAAGCCAATATACTTCTCGTTCTTTATGAGCCAGATGGATCTGATGGGGATATACTTTCCGTTCTCAATGGAGGCTAACTACAACAACGATATGTACAAGGCAAAGCTTCTGAACACTGTCTGTCATGAGCTTGCACACACAAAGGGCTTTATCCGTGAGGACGAAGCGAACTTTATAGCCTTTATGGCTTGCAGCAGGTCTGAGAATGCGGAGTACAGATACTCGGGCTATCTTGCTGCACTCACACAGGTGAGAGGGAAGATATTCGATTATGCAGATGAGGACACAAAGATAGCCTTTGACAGCGCTATAAATGACCTCGTCTGGGCGGACATTGACGGCAACAGAGCATACTGGCAGAGCGTTGATGAAGCCGAGGACACAGTCTTTGACAGCGAGACGGTGGGGGAGATATCTCAGAAGGCGCTGGAAACGAACCTGCAGATGAACGGCATAGAGGACGGTACAGAGTCTTACGGCAGAATGGTGGACCTTATGCTCGGGTACTATGCCGATAAGGGTGATATCTGATGAAAAGGCTTACAGTACTTTTGCTGGCGGTGCTGCTGACTGCCTGCGGACAAAGGGCTGAGGAAAGCTCCGAAAAGACGCTCACGCAGACAGGAACATCGGCGGTAACAACTACGGCTGTTACAACAGCTCCGCCCGAGAGCATACCCGATGAGAGCACTACTGATGAGCAGGAGGAACAAATGAGCTGGACTCTTTTTGAGGAGCTTTACCCGAAGCTCGATGACAAGGACAGGAGCTTTCGCAATTACGCACATAACAGTCAGGTGGAGATAGACGGCTATATCGAATACGGGCAGGCAAATGAGCCTGTCTGCGATCTTATCCTCGGAGATGTGTCATTCTCGGGAGTGGGCTGCGAGGTGGTTGCGGCATATAATTACCTCCGCTATACAGGCAATGAGCGTGACATAGCAAAGCTTACCTTTGATTTTGAGAAGAACGGTCTTTACGCACCTAGCGGAAGGCTGGGCTCAAACCCGAGGAAGATAAGGGGGCTTTTTAATGCTCTCGGTATCAGCTATGAGCGCTATCTTGACCCGGCCGACTGCATTAAGGCTCTTGAGGCAGGCAAGCCGTTAATATTGTCGTTCCATACGGGGAACTCTATTTTCAGTGAGGTGCATACCGTCTTTATCATGACGGAGAACGCACAGCACTATGTGTTCAACCGCTACAACGAGAGCAAGGAGCGCTATCCCTTTGATACGCTCTATGATATAATCAAAAAGGACGCACTTTTCATAGTTGCGTACACACCGACAGATTGAGGTGCAGATATTGACTTATGAATATATTACCCGTTCGGCTGAGGAAACTATAGAGCTCGGAAGGCTTATAGGAGAACAGCTGAGGGGCGGAGATATAATAGCCTACAAGGGCTCTATGGGGGCAGGCAAGACCACTATGACCCGTGGGCTCACACAGGGGCTGGGGCTCGGAGATGCGGCATTTTCACCGACCTTTGCGCTTGTGAACGAGTACAGGGGAGAGGGTCTTACGCTTTACCACTTTGATATGTACAGGATAGGCTCGGCACTTGACCTTGAAACTACGGGCTTTTTTGACTACCTCGATGATGAGAGCGTGCTTGCGGTTGAGTGGTCTGAAAATATCGAGGAGGAGCTTCCCGATGAGCGTATCATAGTAACGCTCGAAAGAGTTGACGATGACACAAGAAAGATAACTATAGACGGAGATGAAAGGTTTGCACATCTTAGCGATTGATACCAGCGGTAAGACCGCATCGGTAGCCGTTACTGACGGAGAGAAGCTTCTCTGGGAGAAAACTGTGTACACAAAGCTTACGCACTCGCAGGTGATACTGCCTATGGTGAGCGAGGCTTTAAGAGAGCTGGAGCTTGACTATCCCGACATTGACTGTGTGGCTGCCGCAAAGGGACCCGGCTCATATACGGGGCTTCGGATAGGCTGTGCGGCTGTAAAGGGCATGAGCATGGGCTGCGAAAGCTTAAAATGCGTAGGCATATCCACGCTTGAAGCGCTTGCTTACGGCTCGGTGACATACAGGGGAAGGATAGTCTCTGTAATGTATGCAAGACCGAACATCTGCTACGCAGGTGTGTACGAGTCTGACGGCATGGTGGTCAGAAACCTGAGGGCTGACGAGGTCATAAGGGAGGACGAGCTTTTTCCCTCGCTAGACACAGAGGGCGGACTGCTTCTCACAGGAGATCATGCGGCAGCGATAAAGGAGAAGTACTTTGCCGATAATGACAGCGTTATCCTTGCACCTGTAAGCCAGAGACTGCAAAGGGCATCGTCACTTTGTCTGGCGGCTGAGGCGCACAGGGCTGAATGGGACAGCTCCGACAAGCTGACGGTGGAGTATCTTCAGATAACCAAAGCACAAAAGGACAGAAAGGAAAGTAAGTCATGAAAATAGCAATAGGAAACGATCATGCCGCACCCGAGCTCAAGCTTGCGGTAAAGGCTCACCTTGAGGAAAAGGGCTTCGAGGTAATAGACAAGGGCTGTGCAGTCGGAGAGAAATGCGATTATCCCGATGCGGCTGCTGCTGTCTGCCGTGAGATAACCGAGGGAGACTGCGAGCTTGGCATACTTATCTGCGGAACAGGGCTTGGAATGTCCTACGCTGCGAATAAGATAAAGGGGATAAGGGCAGCCTGCTGTTCGGATTACTTCTCGGCAAGGCTTTCAAGGGAGCACAATAATGCGAATGTGCTTTGCTTCGGGGCGAGAGTAGTCGGCGAGGGCACAGCGCTTGACCTTGTGGACATTTTTGTGGATACTCCGTTCTCGGGCGATGAGCGCCACCAGAGAAGAATAGACAAGATAACGGCTCTTGAAAACGCATAATAAAAGAACTTCCGCAGTTTAATCGCTGCGGAAGTCAGCTTGTTGCAAAAGTTCTTTTAAAAGGGGTCTGGGGCGATAGCCCCAGTGGGGCAAATGGGGCGAAGCCCCATCTCCCCTCACTCCA
>OCVV011358711.1_pt1 | contig 28355 bp, 24 predicted proteins | sample 1539721 | NCBI WGS metagenome assembly OCVV01 (sample SAMN02144230, study PRJEB22623) | gut metagenome | biome: sheep rumen | host: Ovis aries | place: New Zealand | reverse complement strand
CCCGCCGCAAAAGTCTGCACTCGACAGGAATCGAACCTGCATTAAAGGCGTCGGAGGCCTCCGTTCTATCCATTAGACTACGAGTGCGCATGCTGCCCTTGCAACACAGAAGGTGTTTTCAGGCAAAGGCTATATTAACACATCTTTTGCCTTCTGTCCAGAAGTGATCTGTTATTCTCTTTTTTTCTCTGCTCTACCCTTCTTTTTACGGATCGTCCCGGCCGCGTATCCCCCTTTTTCCGCCGGCTCCGTATCTTGTGAAAATGTCCCATTTTTTCAGCTGTAAGCGGTTAAAATTCGAACAATTTAGATAAGAAAGCCTTCTATAAACAGTTGAGTTTTGGCGAAAGCAAGACTATAATGAATTTAAGTATTTGCCGGTTTTCCGCAAGCCGGCATCAATACAGGATCAAAACGCTGGGTTTAGTATATGTATGTCAGTTTGTGTGCGTCTGGCCGTATGCACTTAACGCGGGATTTTGGTCTGTGTTTCATCAACCTGCCTATGGAGGGAAAAAAAGTGATTAAAACTATCAAACGTCTAGCTGCCTGCCTTTTGATCACCGTTTTCATCTTCGGCTCTCTCACTCTCACAAGTGCTGAAGCAGCTATGAAGAAGCCCGGCAACAACCGCTTTGTGCAGTGGAACAACACTTCGTTCACATCTGCTACTATCGCATGGAACAAGGTTTCCGGCGCAAACGCCTATCAGATCCGCTGCACGTGGACTGACGGAAGCCACAATATCGGCGGTTATGTCGAAGGCAAGTACAACGGAGTCAGAATCAAAAACCTGCACTATCAGCATGTGTATTACGCACAGGTCCGCGCGCTCAAAGTAAACAGTGCCAAAGTGATCACACAGTACAGCCCCTGGTCCAACATCGTGTTCATTACACCTTTCCCCAAGAATGTAACCGGCAGAAAGGGCAGCGGTCTCACTGAGAAGCTGAGCTGGAACATCATCTACGGTTCCAATGGATACAATGTATGGCTGACCACCAACCCTTCCGGAAAATGGTACTGGAACCTTTCCACTAATACAAAGGCCACTTCCACTTCCGCAACTGTTCAGAGGTACAGAGGCGAAAAGCTCAAAATGTACCAGAACTACTATGTAAAGGTCTACACCAGGCGCAAACGAAACGGTGTCTTCTGCACTGTACCGGAGCCTTATAAGAGCTACTATCAGATCTATTTCTATTACTATTATTCGAGATAAGGCTTAAATCAGTTTTACTGATGCGAGCTGACAGATGAAAGATGAAGGCCGGCAGGCCGGTCCTGATCGGCGGCTGCCGGCCTTCATCCGCCTGCCTCATCTACCTGCCTACGGAGGAAACAAAAATGACCAAATCATTTAAGCGGTTGGCTGCGTGCCTTCTGATTACCATCTTCCTCTTCGGGTCTCTTACTCTCACCAGTGCAGAAGCAGCAATGAAGAAACCCGGTAACAATCGCTTCGTGAAATGGAATGACACAAGTTTTTCCTCGTGTACAGTTGCATGGAACAGAGTTCCCGGTGCAAGCGGCTATCAGATTCGCTGTACATGGACTGACGGAAGTCATAATATCGGTACTGGCCCATATGAATATATCAGCGCTGAGTATAATGGTGTAAGATTTAGCGGACTTCACTATCAGCATGTTTACTATATGCAAGTCCGTGCTCTTACGGTTAATTCAAGTGGATATGCTACAGGTTTCAGTCCCTGGTCCAATATCGTGTTCATAACTCCCTGGCCCAAGAATGTAAGCGGAAGCAAGGGGAGCGGCCTCACCGAGAAGCTGCGGTGGAACATTATCTACGGTTCCAACGGCTATAATGTATTCCTTGCCACCAATCCCAACGGCAAGTGGTACTGGAGCCTTTCCACCAGCACCAAAGCAACTGCTACTTCCGCTACTGTCAGGAAGTACAGGGGAAGTAATCTGAAAATGTATACGAACTACTACATCCGTGTTGTAACGAGGCGCAAGAGAAACGGCGTATTCTGTACTGTCCCTGCGCCAGGTAGTTCATATTATCAGGGACGATTCTATTATTATTATAAATAATAGTCATTTCAAGACTGTTTCAGACAATGGGAGTATACTCTACGCACACACACTGTTAATCATCCCATGGGAGTTAACCGCAGCATGGATGGCAGAGTTGTCCATGCACGCAGATTTCTCCTCATACAAAATGTGAAGCATCTGTTTTCCATGGGAAAACCGCTTCACACAGAGGCAAGGTCTTCGAAATCCAAACAGACGGCTGGAAATCCATATTTCCCGCCGTCTGTTTTTTTGTTTCCAAATAATTCGATATGCACGATTATTAGTAAAAGAAATCATTTGTCGGCATCAGAAACTGTTGCGTTTTCCGGACTCTCCTATTATAATGCGGGATGATAATTTGACAGGTTAAGAATCACCCCCATTAAACGGAGGAACATCTATGTTCAATTCCCTGAGACGTTTTACGGCACTCATTCTGGCTGCGGTATTCATCTTCAGCACCGTGCCGGCTTTCAATGTTGAGGCAGCAACGAAGGATTCCCTGAAAAAGCCGGGAAACGCCAGATTTCTGAAATGGAACAACAAAGAGTTCTCTGACGTCGCCATCGCATGGAACAAGGTGGCGGGTGCGGACTGCTATGAAGTCAAATGCACCTGGACCGATAATACGCATGATGCCTACAGCAATATCCGCTATGTGGATCACTATTATAATGCTGTGCTGTTTTCAAACATCAATTACAAGCACGTTTATCAGGCGAGAGTCCGCGCCTGCAAAATGGACGCCGGCGGGACAGTCACCGGCACCAGTCCCTGGTCCAATATCGTCTTCATAACGCCATGGCCCAGAGACGTCTCAGGTTCAGTCAACAAACAGTCCGTTCTTTCGCTAAAGTGGAATATTATTTACGGATCAAACGGATACAATATCTTCATGTCTGCCAATCCGGGCTCATCCTGGACATGGAGATACTCCACCAGCACGAGCGCCACTGCCACTTCTGCCTCCTTTACCGGGTTTAAGGGAGTACGCTTTAAAAGACATCAGAACTATTACGTCAGGGTGATCACAAGGCGAAAACGCAACGGTGTATTCTGCACAGTTCCGGAGCCATACAGTACCTTTTACCAGTTTAGATTCACAGGGAAGTAGTCGATTTGAACAAAAACGCTTTTGGCCGGGAGTCTCTTTCTGCAGATAAAACCAGGAAGAACTGCCTCCCGGCTTCTTCTCCTATCAATGAGTCCATACAGATCATCCGAAGCAGCAGGCGCACACTTTCTCTGCAGGTCAGGCACGACGGGCAGATTCTGGTACGCGCTCCGAAAAACGCCTCCCTCAGAGAGATCGAAGCCTTCGTGCGGAAAAATTCGGACTGGCTGAAAAAGCATCTGGCCATGGTGGAAAAACAGAAGGCAGAGGAGGCTGCCAACCCGGTAGTGCCTCTTACCATGGATGAAATACGTTCTCTTGCGGACAGGGCCATGCGCATTATCCCGGAACGGACCGCATATTTTGCCCCTCTGGTCGGTGTCACCTACGGTCGGATCACCATCCGCAACCAGAAGACCCGCTGGGGAAGCTGCTCAGCCAGAGGAAACCTCAATTTCAACTGTCTGCTGATGCTGGCTCCGCCGGAAGTCCTGGACTATGTCATCGTTCATGAACTCTGCCACAGAAAGGAAATGAATCACTCCCCCCGCTTCTGGGCACAAGTTGCCAGTGTGATCCCCGACTACAAGATTCGTGAAAAATGGCTCAAGACAGAAGGAACTAAACTCATGCGGCGTATGACCGGGTAAACCGATCAAAAAAGACTTTATCAAAAAAGACTCTATAAAAAAAGACTCTATGGTATGTACCCTCCCTCCCGGACAAGCGGGAGGGAAGATACACAGCACAGAGTCTTTTTTACTGTCAACCTATTTTACTGTCAAAAACCTTTTGGAAGCCGGGTCTTTCCCACTGAGATTAAAAATTATACCCAGTCTGTGATCGTCTCATCCGAGACCGCGGCACAGTCCTCCCAGCCTCCGGAATAGGGATCATAGACGGCAACCGTCCGAAATCCGGCATTTTTGGCTGTCCGGAGCGCCGCGAGAGAATCTTCATAGACATAGATCTCCTCCGGCGAGGCCCCCAGCCTGCGCGCTGCCTCCAAAAAGGCATCGGGATAGTCCTTTCCCCTTCCGACTTCCTCGCAGCTCATGAGGAAGGCAAAATAGTGTTCCACTCCCAGACGGCTCAGACACAGATGGACCAGGGGCTTCGCAGTAGCTGTTACAACACAGAGCTTTGCGCCCTGTTTTGCCAGCTGCTCCAGGTGCTCCCGCACGCCTTTTTTGAGAGGAATATCTTCTTCATAGTGACGGCGCATGACAGCGTTGAGGTCAGAGAGAAGCTGATCCGGTGATTCCGGGAGATCATATTCCCTTTTCAGATAGACGCATGCCTCCGGCATGGTCATGGTCCTGAGTCTTTCGACCAGCCCCTCGGTACTCTTTGTGATCCCTCTGGAGACCAGGTAATCGGGACTGAGGGTGTTCCAATATGGCATGGAATCGATCAATGTGCCGTCCATATCCATGATACAGTATTTCTTATTTTTCGTATCTGTCACATTCCACCTGCTTAACTCTTTGATACTGATATTTCTGTTTTAAGTCCCGCGTAAGCGAATGCACTTGTATGTGCGGCATTTCCGGCCGTCTGTCCCGGCTTCCTGCCTCACTTTTTACAGCATATATTTTTCAATCACTTCTGTTACGCGGGGAATGATCTGGGAGGTGCGGGATACAATTCCCTCGTGGAAACTGTTTTCCTCTCCTTCCCTGTCCGGAAACGCCTCCAGAACCCAGTCGGCCTTTTTGCCGCCGCAGTACAGGATACAGCCGTTCTCCAGAGCGGAGACAAAGGCGAGGACGCAGAGATCCATCTCCTTGCTGTCGCAGTACTCGTGAATCCTGATGCGGATGTCCAGGGTGTCCTGCCGGTAACTCTCAATGTCAGAGACATTGACTCTGCCGAAAACGGTGCGGAGACCGGCGATATCGCGGAAGATCATATCGTGGCTGATCATCTCGTCGATCATCTTGTCACGTACTTCGGTATCCAGTGAGAATAGCTCTCTTGCGAATTCGTCCAGCCGCAGATCGGCGATAGCGGCAAGGATATTCGCCGTCTCGATGTCACGGGGTGTGGTACTGGGAGTCTGCAGATTGACTGTCTCCGAGAGGATCCCGCCGAGCAGAAGTCCCGCCAGTTCCCTGGTAAAGGGAACCATATTTTCGCGGAAAATGGTTGCGATGATGGTCGATGTCGCGCCCACGATCTCATTTCTGAAATTCACCGGCCTTCGGGTGGAGAAATCCGACACGCGGTGATGGTCGATGACCTCAAGCACAGGCGCATCCACAATGCCGTTGACCGACTGCTGGAACTGGTTGTGGTCCACCAGGATCATCTGTTTATTGTGGTAATTCATCATATGATAGCGGGTGACATAGCCGACCAGATGGTTTTCCGCATCCACGACCGGATAAGAACGGAATCTCGAAGCCGACAGTTTTTTACCCACATCGTCTGCGATCTCATTGGTACCGAAGCTGACCACCTTTTCCCGCATGATGGTCTCCACGGGAGCTGCCAGATAGAGATAGCGGCTGGTATTCATGGCGCCGCAGCCGGAACGGACAATCGGGCAGTGGTGCTGCCTGGCGAGTGCCAGAACTTCCTCATCCACTTCCGCTGTTTTCAGCAGAACCAGCATTCCCGCCCCCTGGCGGATGAGTTCCAGCATGGCATGTTTTTCATTGCCGGAAATAATGATCCTGCCTCGCGCGTCGCAATCGATCAGCTTCTCCTCATTGTTGCGCGTCAGAATACCGATCATACCGTTCAGCTTCCGTTTGGGATCGTCATAGATCACTTTGCCGTGAACGGATTTTGCAAAATATTCTGTAGGCGTATGGCGGATGATCCCCTGGCTGTCGTGGGTATCTCCGAGGGCAAGTTTGGCAATATCGCTCTTGGAAATCCAGCCAATCAGCACGCCGTTCTCATCAGTCACGCCAAAAGACTGTCTGTCCGTCTCATCCATCAGGCGGACCGTCTCCAGAATCGAAGTTTCCGGTGAGATCGATACAGGTTCATCAAGATCGATCTCGCCCATATTTACTCTGGCGGTTTCCAACAGGTGAGGCTTTTTGAAATGGAAGCGCTTGAGCAGGTATTTGCATTCCAGATTGACCCGTCCCAGCCGGCAGGGCACGGCGTCCACCCCCTGTGAACGTTTATAATAGGCGTAGCCGATAGCGGCAACTATACAGTCTGTATCCGGTTTCTGATGTCCCGTCACATATACTCTGTTGTCCTGCGCCATAAAACCTCCATGAGAAAACTGAAAACCGCGCATATGCCTTCCCCGGCCTCAGAGACCCGGGAAGACTTCTGCGCGTATAGTAACCATTTCAAATCAAGTGAAAAACCATGCGGTCCGGGATGAGACTGCCTGAGATCAGATCGCTGCCAGAGCCTGCTCGAGGTCAGCCAGAATATCCTTGATACTCTCGAGACCGCAGGAAAGGCGGATCAGGTCGGGGGAAACACCGCCGGCCTTCAGCTCGTCATCGGAGAGCTGTCTGTGGGTGGAGGAAGCGGGATGAAGGACACAGGTGTGGGCATCCGCCACGTGGGTGGCGATCATGCCGATCTTCAGGTGCTTCATGAACTCCTCAGCTGCCTTGCGGCCGCCCTTGACGCCGAAGGAAACAACGCCGCAGGTGCCGTTGGGCATATATTTCTTTGCTCTCTCATAATATTTGTTTGAAGGAAGTCCGGGATAATTGACCCAGGCCACCTTGTCATGGGCCTCGAGGAATTCAGCGACCTTCTGGCCGTTCTCGCAGTGACGGGGCATACGAACCGCCAGAGATTCCAGACCCAGGTTGAGGAAGAAGGCATTCATGGGTCCCTGGATGGAGCCGAGATCGCGCATGAGCTGGGCAGTCGCCTTGGTGATGTAGGCGCCTCCCTGGCCGAATTTCTCCGCGTAGGTGATTCCGTGATAGGATTCGTCGGGAGTTGTCAGGCCGGGGAATTTGTCCGCGTGTGCCATCCAGTCAAAATTGCCGCTGTCCACGATACAGCCGCCGACAGCCGCGTCGTGTCCGTCCATGTACTTGGTTGTGGAATGGACAACGATGTCTGCGCCCCACTCAAAAGGTCTGCAGTTGATGGGGGTCGCAAAGGTGTTGTCGATGATGAGCGGGACACCGTGTGCATGGGCCGCTTTGGCAAAGCGCTCGATATCAAAGACGATCAGGGCAGGATTGGCCAGGGTCTCGCCGAATACAGCCTTGGTATTGGGGCGGAATGCCGCCTCCAGTTCCTCGTCGGAGCAGTCGGGATCCACGAATGTAAAGTCAATGCCCATGCGCCGCATGGTGACATTGAACAGATTGAAGGTGCCTCCGTAGATGGTAGAGGAAGCGATAACGTGATCTCCGCATCCCGCCAGATTGAAGACGGAGAAGAAGGAAGCCGCCTGTCCGGAGCTTGTCAGCATGGCCGCAGTGCCGCCCTCCAGCGCGGCAATCTTGGCTGCCACCAGATCGTTGGTAGGATTCTGCAGTCTCGTATAAAAATATCCCGGGGCTTCCAGGTCAAAGAGCTTGCCCATGTCCTCGCTGGTGTCATACTTGAAAGTCGTGCTCTGAATGATGGGGATCATTCTGGACTCGCCGTTTTTGGGCTCATATCCTGCCTGAATGCACATTGTATCACGTTCCATTTTACATAACCTCCTCAATAAATCTGAATTATCCTGAAACAGAACGGACAATGCCGGCCTGTAACTTCAGCACTGTAAAATACTCCCTTATTTACAGGGATGCGGATTTTTCGGTGCAGGCCTTCACACACTCGAAGACCGCGCTGCGGAATCCCTTCTCCTCCAGCACGCGCACCGCCTCGATGGTCGTTCCGGCCGGGGAAGTCACCATATCCTTGAGTTCGCCGGGATGTTTTCCGGTTTCCAGGACCATCTTGGCGCTGCCCAGGACTGCCTGGGATGCAAATTTGTAGGCCATGGCACGGGGCATGCCTCCCTGGACGGCGGCGTCTGCCATCGCTTCGATAAACATGAAGACATAGGCGGGGGAACTGCCGCTGACAGCTGTCACAACGTCAAACAGCTTCTCGCTGACCTGCTCCACTTTGCCGAATGCGCCGCACAGGCTGCAGACAGTCTCCATCTCCTGCTCTGTGACGCGGTCGTTGGCGCAGGCCGCGGTCATCCCCTCTCCCACCAGGGCGGGGGTATTGGGCATCAGGCGGACCAGACGGACCGGATAGTCTCCGAAGCGCTCCTCGATCCAGGAGACAGAGCGTCCCGCCGCAATACTGACAAAGAGTTTGCCGGGGTCTGCCTCTCCGCGGATTCCGAAGATGACCTCCTCCAGATACTGGGGCTTTACGGTCAGGAAAATGATATCCGATTTGCTGACAACCTCCGCGTTATCCGCGGTGACACAGATTCCGCTTGCGGCCTGGATCTTCTCCCGCGCCGCGGCGGAAAGATCCGCACCTGTGATGTCCTGCGGCTGCGCCGCGCCCGAGGCTATGATCCCCCGGATAATGGCTCCCGCCATATTTCCGCATCCGATAAATCCAAGTTTCATTTTAGTACCTCCTGCCGGCCCGGAACAATGCCCCGGACCGATAATCCCGTCACCTTTTTCATGACTTCTGAAAAGTGACGCAAAATGTGCTATAGTACTTTACGAACCGTAAAATACAGAGTCTGCCATTCATTCGGAACAAAACCGAAAGGCAGTCATAATCAATAAACAAATGTAGTCTGTAAACAGCTGCTATCTGTAAACAGTCAAAATCTGTAAACAGCCGCAATCTGTAAACAGTCACAATCAATTTGATAAATAAGAATCATTCCATGAACAGACAATCATTCAACAAACTGCATATGGCAGCTATACAGGCCTTTCTGCGGACCGCACTGCTCTCTTTCCTGCTGCCGGGTCTCCTGCTCTGCTCCTGCTCACCGCAGGCAGAAAAGGGGAACATGGTCTCTGCAGCCGGTCAGGGCCGTACATCGGACCGGATTTCTGCGGCCGCTCCGACGATCGAGTCCGTCCACCGGACCGCACAGGAGCTCTCGGACAAATACAAGATCCGGATCCTGTGCGGGAGCGATGTCCCGCTCAGCTATGCGGATTATACCGCCGGCCCGCTGGAGGATCCCGTCAGGATCGACGCGGCTCTTCAGGAGCTTGACAGCACACTGTCCATCTATCCGCCCGAGTTTTTTGCCACCGTCAAAGAGGGCTATTGCGACTCCATCACCATCTGTCTGGCAAAGGATCTGTACGCTGCGAGCGACGCCTTTATCGAGAGCGCAAACGCTTTTACCACCGTGGAGGACGGCACCATCTGGCTGGTACTCAATGCGGACAGTCCCCTGCGCAGGGGAACTCTGATCCACGAGCTGACACACGTCACAGACTACAGGCTGCTGGGCATGAATCAGATGAAGGAGACCGAGTGGAATCTCCTCAATCCCCCCTCCTTTTCCTACTACAACGCCTACCTGGATGACACGGGGACCGATCTTCGGATCTCCGGCAGCAGGGAATATACTGCCCTGGCTGAAGAGGAGGCCGACCGGATCTGGTTCTTTGACCCCTACAGCAAGACCTTTGCCATGGAGGACCGGGCGCGCCTCATGGAGACGCTCCTGCAGGATTCCGGGGACTCAGCCGCGAAAAAATGTTTTTCCTCCCCCCACATCCAGGCAAAGTTCCGCTTTTATTTCTATACCCTGCGCCAGGCTTTTGAGAACGGGCGCTGGCCGGAAGAGACCGTCTGGGAGGCTGCGCTTCACGAAGCGCTTCAATAATCTGAAAATCCAATCTGCAATAAATCCGATCTGCAGACTTCCCGATCTCCCGGTCGCAATCCCGCGGTTCATAACCCCACGGTTCAGTATCCCGCGGTTCAAAATCCCGCCGTTCAAAACCCGCGGTTTAGAATTCCGCGGTTCAGAATTCCGCGGTTCAGAATTCCGCGGTTCAGATTTTGTCCAGAAGCTCGCTCACGCCGCGGACGATCCCCTCTGCCGCCTCCTGCACCTCTGCGGGCGCGTGGCTGAGGGTATAGGGATGATCGACGCTCTCCAGCAGGGGAAGGTCGTTGTAGTGGTCTCCGATCCCGTACATTTCCCTGATGGAAAATGCCTTGCGGACGATCTCAATGCCGGTCCCCTTGGAGCAGCCCCGGGGAGCCACATCGACATGGGTCACATTGTGAAAAGCAGTGACCTCCTCCCCGTAAAGCCTGTTGAGCTCTGCCGCCAGATCAGCGGCGCTCTGTACATCCTGTGCCGCAATGGAAAGACCGTAGACATATGCGTCCTTCAGATCATCCAGACAATCGATATGCGTCTGCAGATAATTTTCCTCCTGCAGAGTATAGACCGTGTCATTGGCCTGAATGACCGAGCGCATGGGTGCAGGGACCCGGTGATAGATGCTCTTTACAAGATCAAGCGGGAGGCACTTTCTGAAGAGGACCTTTTCCTCTCCGTCGAGAACCAGGGCGCCTGTGGCCAGAATATAGAAATCCGGCCGGATCCAGGGTCCGATCACATCGCGCACACCCACCAGGGAGCGGCCGGTGCAGAGACCGAACAGTCCGCCCCTCTGCTGAAAATAGACGATCCCGAAAATATCGGCAGCCCGCATGGGTTCCTCGTCGCCCATAAAATACAGGGTATTATCAAAATCGCTTGCAACGGCTCTGCCGGAAGAAGGTCCCTTAACAGCCCCGTCCCCGTCCGTCTGTCTGCTGTTCAAATCCATCATTCTCAATATTCCAATCTGTATTCCAATCGATTTTCCAGTCAGTTTCAAATCGATTTACCCAACCGGTTTCTGATCGGTTTTCCCAACCGGTTTTCCAATTACTCCGGACTGCCCGCTCTCCCCAAAGGGAGAGCTTTTTTGCGGAAATAAACGTAAGATGACCGGCCGTCAGTAATCCACCTTCATCAGGCACAGGCCTTTGGCGGGTGCGGTGGGACCTGCGGTCTTTCTGTCTTTGGCTTCAATGATGGCCGCGACCTGTTCCGGCTCGATCTCGCCGAATCCCACCTGCAGCAGGGTGCCGACAATGATGCGGACCATATGCTGCAGAAAGCCGTTTCCGTGTACGTAAAAACGAATATAGGAGCCGCTCTCCTCGATGCGGAGGACATCTACGACGCGGACCGTGGATTTTTTCATCTTTGAGTTGCCGCAGAAGCTCCTGTAATCGTGCATGCCGGTCAGATACTCGGCGGCGTCCAGCATTCTGGCGACGTCGGGCTTTCTGTCCAGGACATAGACATAGCGTCTGTCAAAGACGGGTTTGGAAGCCCCGTACCAGCAGGTATAGCGGTAGGTCTTGCCGATGGCTTTAAAGCGGCTGTGGAACCTGTCCGCACAGACCTTGACATCATTGACACTGATATCTTCCGGCAGATACCGGTTCATATAGAGCTGGATCTCCTCCTCGTCCATCTCGGTATCGAGCAGGACATTGCAGGTCATTGCCCTCGCATGCACACCGGCGTCGGTCCTGCCTGCGCCGATCACCGTGACAGGATCGGCCGGATCTCTGTCAACCATTCTGGTCAGCACCGTCTCCAGACGTCCCTGTATGGTCAGTTCCGTCTCCTGCTGGTGCTCCCAGCCAAAATATCTGGTCCCGTCATAGCTGACGATTAACTTGAAATTTCTGATCATATCGGGAGAAACAACCTCCTCTTCCTGCCGCTGCTGCCGGCCTACTGTCAGAGCCTCGGCAGTCCGAACGGCAGCCCCTGTATTTTTGTGAATTCTATGACTGACTGTGTGCCTGTTCTCTGTAATCCTTGAGCAGATCGGCAAGAGTGTCCGCATTGCGGTCTCTCTCCATGATCATGATCTTGAAGGAATCGCGGAAAAGCAGGCGGATGGCGGGCTTGTCGACTGTGTATTTGACCAGCCAGCGGTCAGTGGAATCCTTGGCTTTTGCCCTGATCACGGCTTTCAGTTCTCTGTAGGGAAGATACTCCCAGTTTAAGCCGTCCGGAAAAAAGACAGCTTCCTGACCGGCCTTAAACTGCTCGATGGTCACCGCCCTCTTCAGGTCCTTTCGGGGATCACTGATCACCGCATCCGGAAGAAGGGGTCTTATCTTAAAAAGTTCCATACTGTTTTTCCTTCACTGAACTATTTTTCGTAAGAATGTCCGCGTACTATGATACCACACCTCTACCGGCTTCGCAAAACCCATCAAAATCAATTCATCAGGTGCAGCACCTGGTCCCGCAGGGCATCGGTGCGGTCCTGCAGAAGGAGCATGCGGTTGAGACGGAAATAGGACTCATTTCCGTATTCGTTGAGGAAGCGCAGGCTGTGATAACCGGCAGACAGCTCTGTGAGGAAGAGCACCATCTCCTGCCCCTCTCCGTATACTCTGGAAAGGAAGCGGAAAGCATTGGTGAGCTCCTGGCCGGCGGCCCGGACACCAGCCTGTCTGTCCGCTTCCCGCTTTGAAAACCACTCCATGATCATACCGTACTGGGCCCGCGGAGACTGCTCCTCTTTCAGGTCCCTGAAGCGGATGGAGGACGCGAACCTGTTCATGTCCCTGCAGGCAATCCTCCTGGTCCTCTCCTCTTCCCGGGAGATGGGAATCCCGGCATCTTTTTTCTTCTGAAGCTCGACCAGGATCTTCTCCGTCTCTTTTCTGATGGTTTCCGAAGCGAGAGTCTGGGATCTGGCCCGCTCCAATGAGCCGCTGCTATTCTTCAAAACCCCGCGCACTGTATTCATTGTCTTCATGATCAGTTCCTGCACGGCTTTTTCCCGGGCACACGCCGCAAAGGATCTGTTCAGGGCATCGATCAGCAGGCTGATCAGACTGAGTTTTTCGTCGAAGGGAGCTTCCTGCATCTCCTGGATCCGAATGGAATCCAGATACAGGAGCGACCCTCTCTCATTGTCCGCTGAGGAGCTGAAGGACTGGTCTGCGGGCCCGTTCCCCAGGCTGCCCTGCCTCTGCCGCAGGCTTCCCTGCCTGTGTGAAATGCCGTTCGGGTCCTGTTGTCCCGGCATCATTGCCGCGGAATCTCCTTCCACGTAAAAACGGCCCGCAAGGATATCGGGGATGCGGTAAATATCCTTATACCTGGTATAGAGATCGTAGTAGGCGGCAAAGCTGCGGGCGATCTCAGGGTCCTGCAGAAACTGCACTGCCAGTCCCTCGTCCACAGGCAGCTTGTTCTTCTCGTGTACCTGGATGGTGCGCGAGAGGTCCTCCCAGCCGCGGGCAGTCACGAAATGCCTGCCCTCCACCTCTGTCCGGATGGAATAGAAATGATTGCTGCGGATCCCCAGATAGGCCATGACAGAACCGTGGATCCCGACGCGGGAGGCATATTCGCGGAAGGCCTTGAAGTCCTCTTCAATATCGATCCTGCGCAGGCGGTCCAGGGTGACGATGTCAAAATCACGGACAGATTTATTGTACTGGGGAGGGTTGCCTGCCGTCACGATGATAAAGCCGTCGGGCACCTTGTGGGTGCCGAAGGTCTTGTACTGCAAAAACTGCAGCATGGTGGGCGCCAGGGTCTCCGAGACACAGTTGATCTCGTCCAGGAAGAGGATCCCTTCCTGCACGCCCGAGGTCTCGATCTGGTCGTAGACGGACGCAATGATCTCGCTCATGGTATATTCCGTCACGGAATATTCTTTGCTTCCATATGTTTTTTTGGAAATAAAAGGGAGGCCGATCGCGCTCTGGCGGGTGTGGTGGGTGATCGTGTATGAGACCAGACCAATACCGCACTCCTGGGCAACCTGCTCCATGATGGCAGTCTTTCCGATTCCGGGAGGCCCCATCAGAAGGAGGGGGCGCTGCCTTTCCGGCGGGATCGTATAGGCTCCCGTCTCGTCCTTGTCCAGATATGCCTGTACTGCGTGAACAATAACTTCCTTGGCTTCTTTTATATTCATAAATACCTCTCATGCCGGAGCGCACCCGCGCAGCGGCAGCATTTGCTGTATCATCGTCTGAAGCATTTTCGCGAAGGCAGCCCATCTGCCTTGGCAGGCGGCAGAAGGGATATCACATGCGCACCTTCTCACCGTCTATATACAGGCGTACCGCCCAGTCGGGGACTTTGCTGTCGTCCAGTTCTTCATCGTTAAAAAAGACAAAGGCCGTGTCGTAATCGGTGGGCTTTTCGGGATATACTCCCATGCCGTCCGTAAAATACATGAGGGCTTCCATGTCCTCGATCTCCCCCGCCCTGCGCTGCTGGTCCACCCAGGCGAACACGGGGCGGAAGTCCGTGCCGAAACCTCCCTTTACCTGAAAGCCGGAGGCATAGTTCTCCAGATCCGCCGGTTCATGGATGACGATCACATTCTGAACGTGCTCGTCGCACTCCACGATATAGACGGCCGATGTCCGGAAAAACTGGCCGATATTGCGCAGAACAGCGGCAGTCTCGTTGAGAAACTTCTGCACCAGCACATCCTGGCAGGAGGCAGATGTATCGATCGCGATCACAAGCGTGCGCAGGCGGTTCATCTCCCGGTACTCGTTTTCCTCAATGAGCGGCATATTGCCGTATACTTCCAGACCGTAATTGTAAAATCCGTAATCAAAAGAGTCGGGATCGACTGTCGTCACTTCCCTCAGAACAGCAAATTTTCTCAAAAATTCCCTGTAGTCTGTCCTGCGGCGGTTGGAGATGGACAGGATCCTGTCCAGGCTCCCCCTCTCATCGGAGGCCTCTTTTCCGGACGACAGGAGATCCGCCTCCATGCGCCTGGAGGTCTCCTGCCAGTCTCTTTCCAGATCATCCGCCTTTTTGATGCGGGGCAGACGCTTCTCCTGACGGCGCCCGGGGGGATTTGGATCCCGGGGATCTCTGTCCTTTTTGTCTTTCCCGCTGCGGTCAGGGGGACTGCTGTCATGATTTCTGTTTCTGTCGGAAGCGTCAGGCCCTCCCTTTCTGCTGCGGGGACCGTCTTTTCCGGGATTCTGATCCCCGGGCCTGTTCTTTTCCGGGTCCCTGCCTTCGGGATCCTCCTCTTTGTCACCGCCGGGATCTTTGGGGCCGTCCTGCCCGCTCTCTCCTCCCCCTTCAGAATTCTGATCCTCTTCGTCCTCCATGCGCTCCCAGAAGCTGTGATCATCGTAGGCGAAGACAGCGGCAAGCTGCAGCTCCTCCATATAATTTCTCTTTCTCTCCAGAAAATACTGGTAGATCTTCTCTGCGGTGAGCACATGGATCTGGTCCTGCAGGCGGTCGTAGACCCGCTGGCGCAGTTCCGGCGTCAGCTCCGCGACAGCCGGATATTCCATGGAATCGATGATCGAGCTGACCGCTATATCACAGGCCAGATCCCAGAGCTCCCTGTCCTCCTTTTTCTTGGCCGTGAACATGTGGCGGAAAATGCAGTGGAGCAGCATATGCAGATAAGTGCGGTTGAGCAGCCTTGGCCGGTCGACATAGAGGGAGAAGAGATGGTGGGGATTAAAGCGGATATAGGCCGCATCTGTGCCGACTGTCTTTGTCGACAGGTCCATGATAAATCCCAGGCTGTGCAGGGCAGGGCCCAGAAAGCGCATGGACAGATACAGGTCCGTTCTCGATGCATCCAGTATTTTTTTGCCCATCTCATCGAGTTGTTCCCGATTTCCCATAAAAGCGCTCCTTCAGCTTCCGCCTCTTGTCTGTATCTTTGAAACACCGGATCCCTCTGCAGGTCCCGTGCGAAATAATCGATGCTGTTGCGGGAGGTTCACCAATCCTCCAGTGCCAGAAAATCCCCGCCGGCATAGGGCACCGCGGGCGCCCGGGCCATTGTCTCAGGACCGGCACCGGGATCCTCCGCAGGGATGTCTTCCCTCTCTTCCCCCCGCGCAGCAAATCTCTCCTGCGAAGGATATTCCTCCTGCAAAGGATATTCCTCCTGCGCAGAAGATTCCTCAGAGGCAGCGGATTCCTCCTGACCGTGAAAATCCTCCTGAGGGAAATCAGACTCCGGGACAAACAGATCCTCTCCCTCCCACAGAGACAGGACTCTTCCTGCCTGATCGAGGCTGATCGCAGTCTCCCTGCCCGAAATGATCATGCTGCAGGCTCTGGTCAGATGCATCGAAGAGGCCAGAACAAGCGCCTGGTCCGCTGCCCCGGCCGTGATCATGCCGCGCTCCGCCATCAGCTGCAGGCGCATATATGCCTCATCGGACGCCTCGGCACCCCCGCCCGCATGAAGCTGCATGACAAAGTGTTTCAGGGCCTCCGCGGCATTTTGCCGCAGAAACTCCTCATAGGCATCTGCGTGGACGCCGGCCAGGTCATAGGGGAAGAGCAGGCGGTCCGCGGCAATCTCCGCTGCAGCCTTGGGGTCATCGGGGATGACCCTTGTAAAGAGACGGTCGTATTCCCTGAAACCGATGCCCCTGCGGCGGACACATTCGCGGTAGACCATGCCCGAGCCCGAGATGGAGAACTGGATGGTCCTCGCCATGGTATTTTCATTAAATGCGTAATCATAGCCGGGAAAAAGAAGCCTTGCCTCTCCGTCCGGGAGACTCAGGCTGAACTGAAGCCTGGCATCCGTGTCGGACAGAATGTCACGCATCACTGTATAATTGCCCTCATGTACTGTCAGGCGGATCCTGTGCAGCCGCCTGTCCTGGCGCACAACGCCGTTGTGAAAATCATGGATGCTGTCGTGCAGAGAGATCTCCTCCAGTTCCGGACAATTATGAAATGCAAAAGCGCCGACACTGCGGAGCGTCTGCGGCAGGGAGATGGACCGCAAATGTGCCTGTTCGGCAAAGGCGTGCGGGGCAATGGCCGCGACCGGAACTCCTTCGATCGTGTCCGGCACCTCCACATGCCGTCTCTCCTGCAAAAGACCGGTGATGACCGCCTGCAATGCAGAATCTGCGGCATCTCCCCCGGCGCCCGCTCCGTGCACAGGCGCTTCCTGGATCTTATATATAAAATTGCTGTCTGTCATGAATGGGACCTGTCCTTTTGAGATCATACCCGCTTAAGTCGTTTTACGTCCCTGCGTGAAATATGGTATAATCTCTTAATAAACTGAAACCGTTCGCCGTACAGCTCACAGGAGCCTGTATTTCGGCTTTTGAAATCATTATATACAATTTTCCATGTTTGTGTATTGAAATCATCAGCTTTTTATGGGAACATAACACAGACATGTTCTTCTGCGCGCTACCACTTTAAAGCGCAGAATAATGACATCATGTATTGTCGCTAGTCATAACGGCAAGGAGTAGTTTACTATGAAAAGAGAATATTATACACATCACAGCAGCTGCCTGGACCGGGAGATGCACATCCTGATCCACGGGGAAAAGGGACTCCCGCTCCTGGTTTTTCCGACGCAGGACTCGACGTGTACAAACTTTGAAGATTTCGGTATGATCGCCACCATCTCCGATTTCATCGACCGCGGAGATGTCATGGTTTTTACGGTCGATACAGTTGACAAGGAAAGCTGGTCCGATCTCTACGGCGACAAGGCCCGTCGCGGAGATGTTCAGGAGAATTATTACCACTATATTGTTGATGAGGTCATCCCCTTTATCGCGCAGCGCAATCCATCCGGAAAGCTGCCAATCGCTGTGGGCTGCAGCATGGGCGCCATGCACGCCGGAATCGTCGCGCTTCGCCGCCCCGACCTCTTCGGCGGCTGCATTGCCATGTCGGGCATCTACGATGCCAGCTATTTTACAGGCGGATGGATGAACAGCAAGTGGTACGACAATTCCCCCTGCCACTTCCTGCAGAACATGCCCGCAGATCACCATTACGTCAAAATCTACAATGAGCGTGCCCTCATTTTCTGTGTGGGACAGGGAGCCTGGGAACAGGACGGCATACGTACCCTTCTGATCATGGCCAGCATTTTCCAGAATAAAGGCATCCGCGCATGGTGCGATTTCTGGGGCTACGACGTCAGCCACGACTGGTACTGGTGGAAGAAACAGATCCGCTATTTCATTCCCAAGATTCTGGACGGGTCTGCAATCGGCAACAAGTAACACGTATCAGGTAAGGTAACAAGTAACAAGGAAAGGTCACTTCCCTGACAGGCCCCTGCCTGCATCCCGGGAGAGCCTTCCTCACACTGCTGCTCATACATAGATAGGGAGAAAAAATGAATTTCGTATTTATTTCACCTCAGTTTCCGCAAACCTTCTGGAACTTCTGTGACAGGCTCAAGAAAAACGGCATCAATGTCCTGGGAATCGGCGACACGCCTTATGACAATCTGGCACAGAATGTCAGGGATTCTCTGACCGAGTATTACTGGCTGCCCTCACTTGAGAATTACGACGACGTATTCCGCGCCTGTGCCTTCTTCTCATTTAAATACGGAAAGATCGACTGGGTCGAGTCCAACAATGAATACTGGCTTGAGCTGGATGCCCGCATCCGCACCGATTTCAATGTCACAACCGGTGTGAAGTCCGACAAGATCGAGGACTTCAAGAGCAAAGCCCTGATGAAGATCCAGTACGAAAAGGCCGGCATCCCGACCGCCCGCCAGTTCAGGGTCAAGGACCACGACGCCGCTGAAGCTGCAGGCCTTGCCGCCTGCCTCAGGGAAGCCAAAGACTTCATTGCCAGGACCGGTTACCCGGTCATTGTAAAGCCTGAGATTGGTGTAGGCGCACTCGCCACCTACAAACTGGAAAATGAAGAGGATCTCGAGAAGTTTTATGCGGATCTCCCCTATCACCCCTATGTCATGGAGGAATTTATCACGGGCAACATCGCCTCCTACGACGCGGTCATCAATTCCAAGGGCGAGCCGCTCTTTGAATCCATGACCTGCTGGCCCCCCTCCATCATGGACATCGTGAACAAGCGTCTGGACCTCGCCTATTATGTGGCGGCAGATATGCCGGAATCCCTGCGCAGGATGGGCCGTGCGGCTGTAAAGGCCTTTGACGTAAAGGGCCGCTTTGTCCACATGGAGTTCTTCTGCCTGACCAAGGCAAAACCGGGCCTTGGCGATGTCGGCGATTTCGTCGCCCTGGAAGTCAACATGCGTCCGGCCGGCGGCTATACACCCGACATGATGGACTACGCCCACTCCCTGGACGTCTACCAGATCTGGGCGGACATGGTCGCTTTTGACGAACGCCGTTTCCCTGCAGCCGAAGTCGAGCACTTCTGCGCCTACGCCGGACGCAGGGACGAATATGAATACGTCCACTCCCATGAGGAGATCATGGAGAAATACGGCAGCCGCATCGTGACCTGTGAGCGCATGCCTCAGCTCATGTGGGATCAGATGGGCAACATGAACTACACAGCGATCCTGGATGACGAGGAGCAGACCAAAGAGTATATCCATTTTGTCCAGGAGTATGCGCCCGGCAGCGGCCCTCAGGCCTGACCGGCAAAGGTTTGAATGACATAGTTTTGACCGGCAAAGTTTGACCGATAAAGTTTTGACCGGCAAAGCCATCTTGGAAAACCGCTGTTTTCTGACACTGAAAAAGGATTGCAGACACATCCGTCTGCAATCCTTTTTTATGCAAATCATAAGGCAGATCTTGAGGGTACCCCGGCATGCCGGCGGGTCCTTCTGCCGCTTTTATTTATGTCTTACCGGAATCCGGACATATCAAGGGGTCCGTCTGCCGGTGTGCCGTCCTGACTGTCTGCAGGGCCGCTCACGGGGTCATTTGCAGGCTGGTAGATGGGACCATTGGCAGGACCGCCGTACACGGAGCCGGTTGACGATCCGTACGCGGGGCCATTGGAAGGGCCTCCCGGCTGACCGTACACAGGACCGCCTGCAGGGGCGCTGGCAGGACCGCCGTACATGGGACCGCCTGCAGGGCCATTGCCGGAGCCGCCGTACATGGGGCTGCCTGCAGGGCCGCTGCCGGGACCGCCGTACATGGGATTCTTCATCGGTCCGTTAACAGGTCTGCCCGCAGGTCCGTTCTGTTTTGCCGCAATGGCCACAATTGTCACGATGAGCGAGACAATGAGAAGGATGATTCCCAATATGAAAAATACTCTTCCGATCCCGTAGTCATAGACCATGCTTGTCGTGTAGTCATCCATATAGTCGGCGATCACGCCTGCAAAGACCAGACATACCAGAAGGTCCAGCACTGTCCCGATGATCTGCAGCAGTTTCTGTTTGATGAGTGCCGCAACGATCACCATAATGCAGAAGACCGTCATCGCGATCCAGAAGGGGATCACATCCTTGGAGGTCATCTTTATTGTCGCCTCATCAACATCATAGAACCAGCTGGTATAGCGCTGCCAGTCCTCTGTCAGCTTCAAAAAGGGAAGGAATCCGGACAGGATCAGGATGACAGCACCCGCGATCCCGGTACACATGCTGACCAGGTTTATGATATTGGCTGTGCCAGGTTCCGAGAGTGCCCCCATGGACGGAAATCTGATGTTTTTCAGTCCGGACAGATCGATCTTCAGACCAGGCTTGTCACCGGCAGGCCTGGGAGGGACCGGCAGGGGTCCGGGGCCTGTCTCAGGGCCGGGGTTTAGGTTCCTGTACAGGTCAGAATCATTCGGTTTACTGCCTTTTCCGCCTGCGTGCGGGACTGGATCCGGTTCCGGCCTGTCTGCCTGAGCCTGTGTAGGTTTGCCGCAGAAGGGACAAAACATGGCGCGATCGTCAATTTTATTTCCGCAATATCCACAAAACATAATTTTTACGGTATCCGGTTAAAAATACCGCCTCCCCCTTTCCATGAAGTAGGTCTCGATGCTGTTGGTGTCATCAATATGATTATTGTTTTTCCGGGTGCCGTTGTCAAGTAAACAAGCTCCCGTTCATGAAAATAAGATAGCATATTGTTTTTTAACGGTGTGCGCCGGCGCCTTAATTATTCTGTCTTTACCTTAATTTCTGTTTTTTGCAAATGAAAAAAGCGCCGGGTCCGGGAAACAGTTCCGGATCCGGCGCAATGCATGCAGGATGCATGAGCCAGCAGTATTATTCCTTGGGTTTCCACTCCCAGGCCTTGTCCGAAATTTCGTTCAGATCATACGGTGTTGCCTGGTAGACATAGTAATTGATCCAGTTGCAGTAGAGGTTATTGCTGTGGGAGCGCCACTGCAGAAGGGGACGCTGAGAAGGATCGTCATCGGGGAAGTAATTGAGCGGGACATCGATCTTGAGTCCCTTGCGGACATCCCTGTTATACTCATCCCTCAGTGTGTTGCGGTCATATTCGGGATGTCCCATGATGAAGAAACGCCTTCCGTCCAGGGACATGCACAGGAGGATGCCCGCCTCAGGGGACTCCGCCAGTATCTTGAGTTCCTTGCAGGAATGGATGGCCTTTGCCGGCACCTCCGTGTAGCGGCTGTGAGGGATCAGGAAATAATCGTCGAAGCCTCTCACGATGGGCTCTTTGCGGTGGCGCACCTTGTGGGAATAGACGCCGAACAGTTTTTTGGGAAGAAGCTTTTTGGGAAGGCCGTAATGATAGTAGAGGCCGGCCTGCGCCCCCCAGCAGATGTGGAAGGTACTGGTGACATTGGACTTGCTCCACTCAAAGACTTCACACAGTTCAGGCCAGTAATCCACCTCCTCATACTCCATCTTTTCCACCGGTGCCCCGGTGATGATCAGACCGTCAAAGGTTCTGTGCTTCAATTCATAAAATGAATAATAAAAATGCATGAGATGAGAGGCGGATACATTGACTGACTGGTGGGAACTCATCCTCATAAAAGTGACGTTGAGCTGCAGCGGTGTGTTGGAAAGCATGCGCAGAAGCTGAAGCTCTGTCTCCTCCTTGGTGGGCATGAGATTCAGAATACAGATCTCCAACGGACGGATGTCCTGATCGATCGCTCTCTTTTCATCGATCACAAATAAGTTTTCCCTCTCAAGTTTTTCCTTTACAGGAAGTCCATTTTTAATCCTGATCGGCATATTATCCTCTTTTCCACAGCACTGCACTGATGATGTATAAATGGTATTGTTATAGTATTACTCTGCTTTCAGTCCCGCCAGCTTCATGAAATCCTCCTCGGAGAGGATGGGGATCCCCAGCTGTGCGGCCTTTTTATTCTTTGAAGATGTCGATGTGACATCGTTGTTGATCAGATAATCTGTCTTTGCGGAGACGCTGCCGGTGACCTTTCCGCCGCGGTCGGCGATCAGTTCCTTGAGCGCATCGCGGTTGGGGAAATGGAAGACCTTTCCGGTCACGACAAAGGTCTTTCCGGCTATAGGATCCGCCCCGGCGGCGGCAGAGCCGGTTTCCGGGGAAGTCTCTGCATCCGGGCTGTCCCCGGCGTCAGAATTGCCTGCTGCTGCGGCATCCTGCCGTGCAAAGGCCCGTATGCTGCCCCTGACAGAGGGCTTTACCTCCTCGAGCAGACGGTCCAGCACGCCCAGATTTTTCCCGTCGGCAAACCATTCGGATACGGCCGCCGCAAGGACGGGGCCGATTCCCTCCACCTGTCCCAGTTCCTCCGCAGAGGCGGTGCGGATGGCCTGCAGATCGTCCGCATAGTGATCGCACAGGACTCTTGCATTGGCGGCGCCGATACCAGTAATGCCGAGGGCAAAGACCAGGCGGGGCATGGTGGTATTTCTGGATCTGTTAATGCTCTCCATCAGGCGGGCGTAGGACTTTTCGCCGAATCCCTCCATCTCCACGATGGCATCGCGGTGGTCATCCAGATGGTAGATGTCCGCAAATTCATGGATAAAGCCCTCCGCGATAAATTTCTCCAGGGTCATCTCCGAGAGTCCCTCGATGTTCATGGCACTGCGGCTGGCGAACAGGGTAAAGGCCTTGATCTTTTTGGCGGGACATTCCGGGTTTGTACAGACCAGGACCTCGGTGTCGATCTCCCGCCGGATCTGGGTGGGGCCTGCGCAGACAGGACACCTGCAGGGGATCTCCAGGGTCCCGGATCTGGTCAGGTTTTCCGCGATCTGGGGAATGATCATATTTGCCTTGTAGACAGTCACCCGGTCGCCGATTCCCAGCTGCAGGGCCCGGACAATGCTGACATTGTGCACGGACGCGCGGCGGACCGTTGTCCCCTCCAGTTCAACAGGTTCAAAGATGGCCACGGGATTGATCAGGCCCGTGCGGCTGGCGCTCCATTCCACTTCCGTCAGCGTCGTCTCCTGAAGCTCATCCGCCCACTTGAAGGCGATGGCATTTCTGGGGAACTTGGCGGTGCGGCCCAGGGACTCGCCGTAGGCAATGTCATCAAACAGAAGGACCAGTCCGTCCGAAGGGATATCGAAATCGGTGATCTTCTGCTCAAACCTGCCGACTGTCTCCCCGACAGTCTGTCCTGTCACGATCTGCGTCTCTACCGTCTCAAAGCCCTGGGCCTGCAGAAAACGCAGCTGCTCAAGGCGGGAATTTGCAAAGTCGGGAATCTCAAGTCCGGGCTCATCATCCGCTGCCGAAGCTTCGACAAGAGTAAAGGCATAGAAGCGCACGCGGCGCTTTGCCGTCACAGAGCTGTCCAGCTGGCGCACAGAGCCGCTGCAGAGGTTTCTGGGGTTCTTGTAGCCCAGCTCCTCCGGAGTGCCTTTCAGGGCCGCCTCGGCGGCGATCTCCTCATTGATCCGGGCAAAATCCGAATAGCGGATCACAGCCTCTCCGCGCAAGGTGAGTTTCCCGGTAAAGGGGATCACAGCCGGGATATTGCGGAATGTGGCTGCATTTGCAGTGATCTCTTCTCCGATCTCCCCGTTGCCGCGCGTCACGGCCCTGGAGAGCCTTCCCTTCTCATAGGTCAGGACCACTGTCAGTCCGTCCAGCTTCCAGGACAGAAGGCCCCTGTGGTCTCCCAGCCAGGCTGCCAGATCCTCTCTGGATTTGGTCTTGTCCAAAGACAGCATGGGCTGCTCATGTCTCACGCGGGGAAGCTCCTCCACCGCTGCATAACCGACATGGACAGTGGGGGATCCGGCCATGACAACGCCCGTCTCCTCCTCCAGGGCCCGCAGTTCATCATAGAGAGCATCATATTCCAGGTTGGACATGATCTCTGTATCACGGGCATAGTAGGCCTCTGACGCGCGGTTTAAAAGCTCTGTCAGGTATTCCATCCTCTTTCGCTGTTCAGCAGAGTATTTTTTCTTCTCTTCAGACATTTTTCCTCGCCCCGGACAGTTGTCCCGATCATCGGTTTCCCGGATCAGTCAGCCGGCAGTTTATTGCCGTATATTTCCGCCGTATATTTTTGTTTATTGCAGTTTTTCTCCGCTTATATCGGTTTATCTCCGCTTATTTCGGTTTATCACAGCTCACTTCCGTTTATTTCCGCTTTTTCCGGTGTCCTGTGTCATGACAGTCTCGTAAAGCTGCCGGAGCTCTTCTCCCTCGATCTTCCGCTGCTGTCCCGGCTTCAGGGCACCCAGCTCAATATTCACGATCCTGGTGCGCTTGAGTGTGCGCACCTCATGCCCAAGGGCACGGCACATGCGGCGGATCTGGCGGTTGAGGCCCTGGGTAAGGACAATGCGGAAGGTCCTGTCTCCCAGGCGCTCCACCCGGCACGGCCTGGTGGTTTTCTCCAGTTCCCGCAGGTAGATTCCCTTTTCCAGCCGGTGCAGCTCCCCATCGGAGATCCTGCTGCGAAGACGGACAATGTATTCCTTCTCATGTCCGTTGGCACCGCGCATCATGGCATCGATCAGTTTTCCGTCATTGGTCATCAGAAGAAGGCCTTCCGAATCCCTGTCAAGCCTGCCGGCGTAGGTCAGGCGCACAGGATATCGGAAGGCATCCGCAACAGTCTTGTCTGCGTGCGGATCACGCGCCGTACAGGTCACGCCGACCGGTTTATACCAGGCGACGACAACCGACGTCTGCTGTGACTGCACTACTTTTCCCCGCACTGTGACGGTCTCGTCACCGCGCAGGTTCATGCCCAGCCTGGCAGGGACACCGTCCACGAGAACTTCCCCCGCTTCGATCAGCCGGTCAGCCTCGCGGCGCGAACAGACACCGCAGGCTGCAATATACTGGTTCAGCCGCATCACGCCTCCTCGGAGGAGCGGGAGACCGCTGAGGCACGCCGTCTGCCCTTCCCCTCTTCTCTCTTTTTCTGCGCCGGCTCTGTTTTGGGAGCCGCCGGCATCTTCAGTCCCGGGATCACATTCAGGAACATCTCGATGGCATGCTCCTCGGCTATGCACATCCCATGCTCTGTGACATAGGCAATATACTGCTGCTCCGATGTCACCAGTTCTCCGAATTCATTGGCCGAGAGGACGCATTTTTCAAATCCCTCCGGCGTATTCTCCGTGCGGCGGATAATGAGAAAATAGGTGTCATCCTCCCGCAGGTAGTACAGAGAAGATTCCACAGGACCCGCGCCTGCAAAAACCTTGCAGCAGTTCATGGCATCCCGCACAGAGAAGAAGGAGAACATGAAGGCATCGGCCGCTGAAGGGCCCTTCCTGTCCGTCTCCTGTCCGTCTGCAGATTTGCCGGAATGCTCGGAAATATCCGACAGCAGGGATTTCATCAGGTTTTCGGAGGCATTGTCCTCTTTCTCCGAATCTTTTCTGGATGCCTTTTCCGCAGCTCTGGAGGTAACGGAATCAAAGATGCTCCTGGCAATCCTCCGCACCTCACGGGCAACTCCTTCAGAGGATGTCTCCCGTGTGATCAGAAGATTCAGAGAGTGGTCCGGAAGCACAGAGACCCGCATGGTTGTCAGTTCTCCCTGCAGATCAAAATTCTCGGAATTGGCAATCTGCGCAACGGTCTGCCTGATAAATTCCACCGCCTCTTTTTTGCGGTCAAAAAAATCATCGAGTTCAAAACCATTTGCGCGCAGATCCTCTGCAGTAATGGTGCAGCTGATCGTATTATCATTAATTCTCTTTATAATCATGCAAAATCCTTCCGGTTCAAGACTCACTCAAGACAGCAGGATCATGTGGTTTCGGGGTGCTGCCCCGATTTCTATCGTCTTATCATACAACTTTTACGGCAATATGAAAAGCAGCGCCTGTATGAAAAGAAATCATACAGGCGCTTATGTTGCGTAATACTCCCGCAATCAGTTACGATCGGAGATTATCAGTGCTTGATCTGGCTCATAACTTCCTCAGCGAAGTTCTCAACCTTCTTCTCGATGCCTTCACCTGTCTCGAAACGGATGAAGCGGCGGACAGAGAGATCTGTGTTGTTGGCCTTGCCGACCTGCTGCAGATACTGTGCGACGGTCTGCTTGCCGTCTTCAGCTCTGACATAAACCTGATCGTACAGGCAGATCTGCTTGAGCTCTTTGTTAAGTCTGCCGATGAGCATCTTCTCGATGATGTTCTGAGGTTTGCGCTTGTTCTCAGGAAGCTTCTCATTCTCTTCGATCGCCTGGGCAAGAAGGATCTCCTTCTCGTGCTCTTTGTAGGACTCGGGAACTTCGTCCACGGTGACATACTTGGGAGACATAGCTGCAACCTGCATAGCAACGTTGGTCAGGGCTTCCTTGACTGCGTCATTGACAACACCGGTCTTGGCGTCGATGATAACGGCGATGCGGCCCTTGCCGTGCAGATAGGAGACAACACAGCCGTCCTGTGCAGTGACCTGCTCAAAGCGGCGGATGCTCAGCTTCTCGCTGATGACAGCGATCATGTCGACAAGTGCTTCGCTGACAGTCTTGGAGCCGTCTTCGATCCAGGGCTCAGCCATGAATGCGTCGATGTCCTTGGCCTCGGTCTTCAGAGCCTGGTCTGCAACCTTTGCGACGTAGGTGCGGAACTTCTCGTTCTGTGCGACGAAGTCGGTCTCGGAGTTGACTTCAACAACGGCTGCCTTCTGGTCGCCGTCAGAAGCGATGAGGCAGATGCCCTCTGCAGCGATTCTGCTGGCCTTCTTCTCAGCCTTTGCCTGACCCTTCTTGCGAAGAACCTCAACAGCGGCGTCCATATCGCCATTGGTTTCCATCAGAGCCTTCTTGCAGTCCATCATACCTGCGCCGGTAGCCTCGCGCAGCTCTTTAACCTGTGCAGCTGTAATTGCCATAGTGTACTTCCTTTCGATCTATCTGTTTATCTGTGCCGCAAAAATCCCTGCGGGAAATCCGCGGCAGTATGTTCTGTATCCGGTTCCCGGCTGCTGTTCACGGTTTTTCAAAACTCTTAACAGGCCGGTGTATTCTCAGGCTTTTCTGAAATCAGAGAGTTTTTTTGAAATCAGAGAGTTCCCTCTGCAGCCTGCTCAGCCTCGGATGCTGCGGACTCTTCTGCAAGAGCTTCCTGCTCGGCAGCGTCAGCCTCTGCGCCCTGGTTTGCCTCGATGACAGCGTCTGCCATCTTGCTGCAGAGCAGTTTGACTGCACGGATTGCATCGTCGTTGCCGGGGATGATGAAGTCAAGCTCTTCGGGATCGCAGTTTGTATCGCCGATACCGATCAGAGTGATGCCGAGTGCATGAGCCTCTGCCACGCAGATTCTCTCCTTCTTGGGGTCAACTACGAAAATTGCATCGGGAATACGGGTCATGTCCTTGATGCCGCCGAGATTTCTCTCAAGCTTGTCCCACTCCTTCTGGAGCTTTGCAACTTCCTTCTTGGGAAGGACTTCGAAAGTGCCGTCCTGAGCCATCTGCTCGATCTTGCGAAGGCGCTCGACGCGGCTGCGGATGGTCTTGAAGTTGGTCAGCATACCGCCGAGCCATCTCTCGTTGACATAGTACATGCCGCAGCGGGTTGCCTCGGCCTTGACAGCGTCCTGAGCCTGCTTCTTGGTGCCGACGAAAAGGATTGTGCCGCCCTGCTCAGCGATCTGGAAAACTGCCTTGTAAGCCTCATCTACGAGGATGACAGACTTCTGCAGGTCGATGATGTGGATGCCGTTGCGCTCGGTGAAGATGTAGGGAGCCATCTTGGGGTTCCAGCGTCTTGTCTGATGACCGAAGTGCACGCCTGCTTCCAGGAGCTGTTTCATTGATACGATACCCATGTTTAGTTTCCTCCTAACTGGTTTTTCTTCCGCGCCCTTTCGCGGTCATTGAGGATTCTGCCACCCTTTGCTTCAAAGAGCACCGGCATCCGCTGGGACGCGTGTCTGATAAAAAGACATAAAATTTGCAACTTAAAAACAATAACACACTTGGTGAGATTGTGCAAGAGGTAATTACAGGTTATAAGCCTGAATCTTTTTGCGGAGTTACTGTTCACGCCCTCTCGAGGGGCGTGACAGTAACTTGCGTTCGCCCATGCTAAATTCGCTCCGCGAATGGGGCGAACGCCGTTTAA
>OCVV011205672.1_pt1 | contig 28359 bp, 16 predicted proteins | sample 1539721 | NCBI WGS metagenome assembly OCVV01 (sample SAMN02144230, study PRJEB22623) | gut metagenome | biome: sheep rumen | host: Ovis aries | place: New Zealand | reverse complement strand
TTCAACCGGGCTGGCTGACCATGCCGCCTGATACCTGTCTATTACAGATTTTGGGTATTCTCTGACTGCACATTTCTTGACAATTCCAATACTCCTTTCTGTCTGTTTCCCGTATTGGTCTTCATTATATCAGATAATTCAGATGATATCAAGTGAAAATCCATATTTTCACTGACTAGCTATTTCCTATTGACATTTCCGCGAGAATGAGATATAATATACTTATAAGTTACTAACTCATGATTCGCTTAATCACATTCATGAAGGAGCGGTGCGCTATGTTTTATTGCCGTGAACAAGAACTGCAAAAACTGAATCGCCGGTATGCAGACAGCCGTTTTGAATGTGTTGTCATCTATGGACGCAGACGTGTGGGCAAGACTGCGCTCATCAAAGAATTCTGCAAGGATAAGCCGGTCATTTTCTTTTCCGCGCTGAATGCCACTTCGCAGGAAAACCTCGAAAGTTTGTCCGCTGCAATCTTTGCGTATCAGCATCCCGATCTCGCCGGAAACGATGCACCGGTCTATCCGAGCTTTGACGCTGCCTTACAGGAGATCACGCGGCTGGCGGAAACACAGCGGATCATATTCGTGATCGACGAATACCCGTATCTTGCCAAAGCGTATAAATCATTCTCGTCGCGGTTGCAGCATATCATCGACCACACATGGCAAAACTCGCAGCTGTTCCTGATTCTCTGCGGCTCGTCCATGAGCTTCATGGAGAAGCAGGTGCTCGGATATGAAAGCCCGCTGTACGGCCGGCGAACGGCACAGTTCAAACTGGAAGCGCTGCATTATCGCGAGATCAAAGCATTCCATCCCGATATGACGCCGGAACAGCTTTCGCTGATCTACGGAATCACCGGCGGCATTCCGCATTATATCAACAAACTCGGCGTGCGCGGCGATATTGATGCTGCACTATTGGAAAACTTCTTTGAGCCGTCAGCATATCTGTTTGAGGAACCGGAGAATCTTTTGAAGCAGGAGCTGCGTGAACCGGCTGTGTATAATTCGATCATCACGGCGATTGCAGGCGGCGCATCCCGCGCCAATGAGATTGCCACAAAGGTCGGCATCGAATCCGCCAAATGCGCAAAGTATCTGAACGTACTCCTGGAGCTCGGCATTCTGCAAAAGGAAACGCCCCTAACCGAAAAGCCGGGACGTAAGACGATATACACAATCAAAGATCAGTTTTTCAGATTCTGGTATCGGTTTGTGCCGCGCAATATGACAGCGATCAGCTCCGGCAGAATTGCGAATGTCTATGACCGTGCAGTCAAGGCACATCTGCATGACCATATGGGGCTTGCGTTTGAGGAGATGTGCAAAGAATACCTGCTGTATTATGCAGACAATCTTCCGATTGAGCTTTCTGACATCGGACAGTGGTGGGGAACAGATAATGCGTCGCGGAAGGAAGTGCAGATTGATATTGTCGGCAGCCAGACCGAAAGCAGCGAGTATCTGATAGGTTCATGCAAATATCGCAATGAGAAGATCGGCACGGATGAACTCGATCTGCTCCGACATTATGCAAACGTATTCGGCAAGGGCAGCAAGTATCACTATTATATCTTCGCGCTTGGCGGCTTTACGGAACCGCTGCTTGAATGCGGCAAGCGCGGAGAGGTTACGCTTTTGACTTTGGATGATCTGTATTGAAAGATTATGAATACGCAATCAAATGAAAACGGGAACGGCTTTTCGTCGGCTCCCGTTTTGTCTTCCATATTGAAAAAGAAGGTGATCATCATGTGAAAACAACAAAGGCATTTTCCTTTTTCAATCATGTTCCTGCCTGGAAAAGTCTCAAAGGGCTGCGATCAGAACTTTAGTGATACTATAACCCAATATCAGTATTGCACGCCCGTTTCCGGCCGATCAATACTGACTTGGGCGCTCCGCTGTATCCTTGGGCGATTCCCAAACCCATTCTCATTCTATTTAAACTTACAATGGTTGCTTGTCGCGAAATCAATTATACATAGTGAATTCATTTCTTGATGTTTTCACTAAATGAAAGCCCGGAGCCATCCTTCCATACTGTATATCCATTTGCTGTTCTTCCGATGACTACCGATGCAGCAAGAGAGAGACTGTCAAAATCATAATCTGTTGTGAACAGGCAGTTGACAATAATACCAGATTCAATCAACTGATTACGAAGGTCAAACGCATTGGGATAGTATTGTGCAAAACTCGGAACAGTATCTGCTGCAATGCGGCTTCCTTTTGTGACTATAAAATGATCAGCTTTTGCATATCCGATCGCATTTGAGCCACGCAGCGTAACATGATAAATGATTGAGCCATCGTCAGCCATTTCCACGCTTCCATGAGAATCATATTTCAAATCCCATTCATCTGTGAAAACCTTAATCAAAGCCTGCTGCCTTTTTATTACAGTTTGCTCATCCCAAATGGTTTCATGCACGACCTGTGTGGTGAGAGGGTATGCTGTAGTTCCTTTTTTTCCAGTGAAGTATACATTCTTCTTTTTGTCAAAATCAAAATTCTGCGCCTCGGAATTCTTCGGCCTTGTAAGCGGAACGAGATTCGCAATTTTGTGTACCCATATTTCACGTTTGCCAGGATCAGACCATACTGTTGCCCATTCAGATTTGGGATCAACTGTTTGAGGAAGGACATGTTCAATTGTGAGCAAGGCTGGAGAATAGTTAATCGGCGTTCCGTCACTCACAAATTCATTTAGGCGGAGTATAACATAATTTCTACGCTTACCAGTCATTCTATATACATCACCGCTCAGCACCTTAACAAATTCTTCTTTTTCTGAGTTTGTTAGTTCTATAGAGACAAGCGGATCATTTTTGCTGCTGTCTGGATTATTTTCCATTTCCTCCAAAAGAAGAGCGTATCGCTCAATTCGACGATTGACATCTTTAGCAGTAATATGTAAATATGATGCGAGACGCTCTAGCTTTTTTGCAAACCACAGGATGTAATCCGAGTCATTACCATGTTCTGCGAAAAAGCGAATAGCGGATGGCATCCAGTCGGAGTTGTCGATTTTATTAAGCCAGAGCAAGAAGTCATTGACAGCTGCGGCATTTTTTGTAGCGACGTATTTTCTGTTTTTCAGAATATTATATGCTTCGGCATAAGGGGTAAGGTAATCATCAATCAATTCTTTCGGAGAGAGTTTTGCCAGAACCTGCTCTCGAAATTCATCCAGCAGGTTTTTCTTTGATTTTGCTTTTGCAAAAATCATTCTGGTATGCGCAAATACTTCATTGAATCCATCGCGGGTAGTCTGCACCTCAAGATCTTCCCACTTTTCAGTATAAACCTGCTGCTCATCGGAAAGGATTTCACCGATAACATCTGCCTTGATAATATCAATCGGCAGCAGATCAAGGCCACGATTATTCATAACAGAGAACACTCTGAATGCTGACTGTTGACTCGGAGCACTTACTGCTACAAGAAAACAACGCGTGAGAAGAAACGTGCAAAAAGGCTGAATCTTCGATTCATCATTACAAAATTTTGCTTGAATTCGTTTTAAGAACACCTCGCAATTCGCTCGAATATGCCGCTTGGATTCCGTATCCAACGATTCAGGATCAAGTGCAATTAATCCAGAAAGATCAACATTCTGGATATATGTCTCAAAGAAGGTTCTTTCCTTCTCTCGTAAATGCAAACGCGGTTTAGGCTTTAATCCTGTCAACGGGTTTCCAGGTTCACGCAAGTATTCTTCACAGGCCTTTCTCATTTCGCCCGAAAGACATGATGCAATAGCTGCAAGCAGAATCGTCAAAGTAGTCAAACGCTGTTGTCCGTCAATCACATCCGCAGGCGGCTTATCCTCCTCTTTTTTCAGGACGATGCTTCCAAGAAAGTAATTGTCATTGTCCTCCAGCATGTAAAAATCATACAGATCGTCGAACAGGGCTTCACACTCTTCCTCAGTCCATGCGTAAGGTCTCTGATACGGAGGAATGTGATAATCGAACTGTTTGCTGAAGATATCGGTGAGGGCATATTCTTTGCCGGTTATTCTATTACTCATAGTTTACTCACTTTCTATATTTTCGTTGCTTACAGAGTGTTTTTTAATCCCCATTTCTGAAAAAACAAATCCAATGATTGATTATCGTCTTCAAACTGAGCCCCCGGAGCAAGTATTGGCACATAACTCCAATTATCGTCTGGAGATTTTTTCCAACCGACTATATTCGTGCTATGCTTTTCAAAACAATACTCCACGACAGTATTCACCACAAATGGAATATGATTCCGAGAAAAATAAAGAGCAGCTCTCAACGCATTACATACGAACTTATTCACATACGCGGGATCCATTACTTTGCATTCCAGTTCAGGCGTAAACAAAATCTTTTCGTCATCCTGCTCACTCCGAATTGATAATTTGACTTCTTTGACAAAGGATTCTCCGGCAGGGAGCTGAACATCATGTCCGCAATAGAAATAAGATTTCATATGTCGCTTTTTCAGTTCCGCCCTGATATTTTGTGTTTTGAAAGCTATTGTTTGTACATGAGTAAATAAAGGGTCGCCGGCGCACAGTACAACATAGTCTACCTGCTTGTCAGTCTTTTCAAGTAATGATATGATTTGCTCAAACAGAACAAATGTCTTGTCACTGACTAACTTCATCCGTCCGTCAGCGTGGAGAAAAAGCGTAGGAAACTCTGTAAGTATCTCGATCAGAAAAAACAGTTTGCAATCGCTGTTTCGCTTCTGCGCCTCTTTGCGAATGACGTGCATGTAATCTACCGCTTCCCTGGAATGCTTTTCCAATCCCTGTTGAAAGCTCTGCATAAACAGCGGGAATGTTGCTTGTTCTGTAAACGCGAGATGCCGTGCTATTAGTGAACCAATATTATTCGGGAGATCATCTGGAATGATACCCTGATCGTTCACTATGTCGTGATAATTTTCATATAAACTTCGAGCATCCTTCTGAAACGGTCTTGTGCATGATTGCAGCCTGAACTCTTTACTCTTTCTCCTCGGCTCCGATACATGATCGACCAGAAAATGCTCAATTCCGACAACGGTACCTCTGCTGTGCTTATTCTCAGGCGGCACAAATCGTAAAAAGTCCGGGCGTTCTTTTTCCTTGCGGGGAATATCCTCGCCGCTCAGCAGTTTGCCGATTTTCTTGGACTCGCCTTTTTGTGCAAGCAGCTGTTTGATTGCCAGATTCAGGCAGTCAATCTCAACCTGCTTATCCCCATTTCATGTACCTCCCTGTCATCAGTATACTACCAAATTGCCGCTTACCATATTCAGAGGCGATAAGGGTCTGATTTGTAACAAATCATTAGAATTAGCAATGTAATTTGGATTCTGAAGAACACTCATTCTCCATTCTTTCACAGCTTTAATCATCCCGGAAACAAATGACTCATAATCAATCGTAATTGCTCTGTCTGTCACATCATTTCCTTGTGTGTCGCGGCATGTGATTTGAAACTCACAAGCGTTGAAAGCACATTGAACCGGCGGCAGAAAGAATGCTATTTTTTCGCAGGCATCATTTATTTTCCCGCGATTGCTGTGTATCATTGAGCATCTGTATTTGTAACAGAGATCTGCACTCAAATAACAATATTTTTCCGCATTGTTTTTATACCAATCAATGCACCTTTGCTTAACATTTCCTGTTGCGGCGGGATTTGCCGATTCAAGGCATGCACAAATATCAGGAAGCGCAAGAGTTGACGATAGAGCCATAATATAGAGTTTGGCATCAAGTGCCTTTTCGATTTCAGCTAAATAATTCAAAATCATGTGTTATCTCTCCTTTCAAAGCACCCCCAGCACCCTTTCCAGCGTTTCGGCGATGCGCTTTTGCTCGGCGAGGGGCGGGAGAGGGACAATCAGACTGTGAACTCGTTTTGACGAAAAGCCCTGCAATCCGATTCCTCGTCCGTCAATTTTTCCTGTTGCTTTATATAGCCACATAAGGTAATAATAATACTTCACACAGATATCCGGTATATAACCGCGCAGCCTATGCAAATGATTCTGAATTCGCATATCATAATCAAAGCACCAAATAGCTGAACGTCCTATATCGCCGCCTTCACAAATCAAAAGATCGCCTTTCTTTATCGTGCACTTTTCGATTTCATCCTCAGTAAAGCGCATCTGTTTCAGACTTTTGAGTTCAAAACGATCCCAATATACATTTGATGTTGTGATATATTCCAGCAATTTTCCGTCTGCATTTGCAGAGTTCAGCGCTTTGCCGGTGTTGTGCTGAAAAATCTCACCTAAATACACCCACTTCCAATTCTCCGGAATCTCAAACGGAATCTCGTCCTCTGAAATCTCCGGCAGGGGCTTTTCGCGTTTGATCTTGCCCTCTTTGATGAGCCGCTGTTTCTCCGCCTGAATCTGCTGATAGAGCTCCTCGGCGGTGCCGTCGGATTCAAGCTGCTCGGTGAGCCTGCCCTGAATGCCCAGCGTGATGAGCTTGGCTTTCAGGCTTTCGGCATCGGCGGCATATTGCTCCTGCGCCGCGTCAATGATATCCAGCAGCCGGAAAATCTCCTCCACACGCGCCACAATGCGCTTTTGCTCGGCGAGGGGCGGAATGGGAATAAGCGAATTTACGATAATCTCTTTGGAAATATTGGGCTGTGCTCCGCCATGCCCTTTGTTGATGAAATCATTTCTTTCACACAAAAGAAAGTAGAACAAGAATTTGTTATCAACCCCACCATATGGAATACACGCACAACACGCTTGATTAGTAGTCACGGGTCTATTCAATATGCCAAGTTTTCCAATGGTCGCACCATACATGGCAATCAAAACGGATCCGATTGGGTTTAGTCTAATTGAACATTCGGCTAATGCTTTTTCGGTTATATACTCCGATACTTCATTGATTTCCCCGTCAGTCAAATCGCCCGTTTTAAGCCATGCAATTGAGCCGTTATAGTAATCTGAATTATGTCTGGACGGGGTAGCACCAGCACCCCAGTTTCCAATATTACCTAACCGCACCCACTTCCAATTCTCCGGAATCTCAAACGGAATCTCGTTCGGTGTGATCTCCGGCAGAGGCTTTTCGCGTTTGATCCTGCCCTCTTTGATAAGTCGCTGTTTCTCCGCCTGAATCTGCTGCCAGAGTTCTTCCGCTGTGCCGTCGCTTTCAAGCTGCTCGGTCAGCTTTCCCTGAATCGCCAGATCCAGCACGCGGCTGCGCAGTGCTTTCGTATCAATCAAGGCTCAGCCCTCCCAAGATTCCGCGCAGCGTCTCCAGCGCACCGCTGATCGCGTCCGCCTGCGCCTGCATATCGTCCATGATCTCGCCGACCGTGCGCTCGTCCTCCTCCGTGAGGTCGATCCACTTGAAGTTCAGGTCATCGCGCGCAGCAACCTCCGCCGCCGAAAATCGCCGCCATCTGCCGTTCGGATTCTCCGCGGAATAGGTCTCCGCTCTGTCCGCCGTGTGCCCGCTGCAATAGCACTGCACAAATTCATCGAGATCGGCTCTGACCATAGGCTTCTGCGCCATCGTGTGCTTGATGCCCGTGCGGTAATCATATACCCAGATGTCCTTTGTCGGCTCGCCCTTGTCAAAGAACAGCACATTCGTCTTGACGCCGTTTGCATAGAAAATGCCGGTCGGCAGCCGCAGGATCGTGTGCAGATTGAACTCTTTCAGAAGCTCATCGCGCACCTGCTTGGTCGAGCCGCTGTCCGTCAGAACGCTGTCCGGCAGCACCACGCCGACTCTGCCGCCCGTCTTGACGATTGACATGATATGCTGCAAAAAGTTCACCTGATTATCCGATGTTTCAATGAAATCCGTGCGCACGCTCTGCACGCCGACAGCACCTTGCGGTCTTGCACCGAAGGGCGGGTTCGTCATGATGACATCAAACATTCGCTCGGATGTATCCAGCAGCGAATCCTGATAGATGACCGGGCTTTCCTTGATGCCGATGTCATGCAGATACAGATTCATCGAAGCCAGTGTGACAACAAGCGGCGTATTGTCCGCGCCGAACAGCGCATGATTTTTCAGGAACTTTTGCTTTTCCGCGTCCCTGCTCTGCGTTCTCATGTGCGCGTATGCACCAAGCAGGAAGCCGCCGGTGCCGCAGCACGGGTCTCCGACTGTTTCCGTGATCTTCGGATTCAGAACCTCAACAATCGCCTGAATCAGCGCACGCGGCGTGAAATACTGTCCCGCACCGCTTTTCTTGTCCTGACCGTTCTTTTCGAGGATACCCTCATAGATCGCACCCTTGAGGTCGCTGTCCATCATGTACCAGTTTTCTTCATCGACCATATCAATGATCTTTTTGAGATAAACAGGCTCGAAGATTTTGTTTGCGGCTTTTGTGAAGATCGTGCCGATCAGACCTTTTTGCTCTGAGAGCGTTTTCAGAATTGCCTCATAGGTTTTCACAAGGTCTTCGCCGCTTTCCGCTTTCAGGTCTGCCCACTTGCATCCCTCCGGCAGATTGCTGCCAAGACCGAGCTGTTCCCGTTCGTCGTCCATTTTGAGAAAGAGAATATAGGTGAACTGCGTGATATAGTCCGTAAATCCCACACCCGCCGAGGACATGACATTTGCGATGTTCCATACCTTTTTCAGCAGTGCGGATTCTGTTTTCTGTGCCATAGTTTATGCCGCCTTCAGTAAGAATTTTGAGAGTGCCGCGATTTCTTCATTGAACATCGCGGGCTGTGCAAATGCACGGATGCCCTGCCGCCAGAGGTCTGCGTCGATCTCGTTGAGATCAGCCGCCGTGACAGCGCCCTGCATGATAACGAAATCCGCGATCTGCTTCATGATCTCGGTCTGCTCATCGGTCAGGCTGCGCTGCGTCTGGCCGCAGTACAGGTGGAAGCGCTGCGCATAGCCGGTGATCAGACTGGTCAGACGCGGATTTTTGCCGTAGGCATACCGCACAATCTGGATCAGATTCGTCAGCGCCTTTGCGTTGCTGCCAGTGTCCAGTTCATCGACATTGCCGCTGTCATCCAGCGTTTTATAGTTCTTCCAGATCTGCTCAACGCCGAACTGTCTGCTTTCAGTCAGCAGACGGTCGCGCAGTTCTGTCAGCATGGAATGTGTAATCAGCGTATCTTCTGCATTATAGATGATGCGCAGCGCCTCGATGCTGTCCTTGTGTTCATCGAGATAACGCTCAAAGTTTTCGATATAGCCTTTCGCGTCCTCTTTGGAGAATCCCGCGTAGATCAGCGTGTCGGGATCTTCTTCTGTCGTGACATAGTAGCCCTTTTGCAGTTCCAGCAGCATTTTTCGCGCCGGAACATTGCTGATGAGGCAGTCGATCAGCGCCATGCGGACAGAGTTGTCCTCCGACGGGCTGAAATACGGCGGAAGATTACCGTTTTCATACGCATTCTGGATATTGTCCGCAACCGTGCGCGGCGAAAAGCCGAACCTTGCGATGTATTCTTCCAGATGCTTGCCGAACAGCCGGTTATACTCATACCGGTTGTGAATGCGCGAGCAGTAGTCGCGCAGCAGCAACAGGTTGTCATCGCTCAGCTCGTTGTGTGCCAAGTGTTCCAGCAGTTGTTCCAGCGAGAGCAGACGCTGTACCGGCCCCGGTCCGGGCCGCGGAATCAGCTTGTCATGCTCCGTGACGCCGATCGCATCCACGATGTAGTAGCTGTCTTTTCTGTCTGCATTCGGTGTGACTTCTTTCAGCTTGTCCTCTGTGATGCAGCGGCAGCCGCGCCCTTTCATCTGCGTATAGAGCACATCAGAGCGCACATCCTTCATAAACAAAACGATTTCCAGCGGCTTCACATCCGTTCCGGTCGCTACTAGCGTTACTGTTACCGCAATGCGGAAGTCTTTTTTCGTCCGCAGATCGCGAATCAACGCATTGGAATCACCGGCAGAATAGGTGATCTTCTGCACAAAATGCTCCGGCACTTCGCCGCTTTCAAATTCATCCTTGAAAACATCCTTCACCGCTTCTACGATCTCCGTTGCATGGTTGTCGTCCTTCGCAAAGATCAGCGTTTTCGGGATATAAGCCCAGTTCTTTTCGCGCTCCGGATACAGATCCGTATAGATCGCATCCCGAAACGCAGTCAGCACTTTTCGGATCTGCTGCCGGTTGATGACAGAACGATCAAGATCCATTGTGCCGTATTCAGTCTGCTGTACTGCGGTATAGGTCTGCGTTTCGCCGGTTCTGCGGGAGGTTTCCGATACAGTTGTGCCGGAATCTATCGAGCCGCCGTGTTCGGTAATTTGGGTTGCGATCCGATAGACACGCGCAGGCACATTGACACCATCAATGACAGATTGCTCATATCCGTAGTTCTCGACGATATTATCATCAAAGAACGCATATGCTTCCGGTGTCGGCGTTGCAGTCAAGCCTAGAATGTGGGCATCGGTGAAATAGTCGAGGACAGCCTTCCATTTTCCGTAGATGGAGCGGTGGCACTCGTCTACAATGATTAGCTGGAAGTAATCAGGCGAAATCCGCAGATTCTCTCCAAGCTGCACGGCAATATTCGGTTCTTTCTCAATCGTCTGAGCGGATTTCTCGTCCTCCGCATCTTCGCTGCTTTCACTGAGCGTCTGACCTGTCATGATTGCAAACAGCTTCTGAATCGTGGAAATCACGATATCCGCTTTCAGATCATCTTCTTTTTTCAGTCGGGAGATCTGATAGAGCTTGTTCATCTCTTTCTTGTTCTCTGTCATGGAGAACTGGCTGAATTCACCCTCGGTCTGCCGGGCAAGGTTATTGCGGTCTACCAGAAACAGAATACGGTTGGTTCTGGTGTAGTTCAGCAGTCGGTAACAGGCAAGGCAGGCGAGATAGGTTTTGCCGCTTCCGGTCGCAAGAACGGCAAGACTGCGCTTTTTGCCCAGTTTCAGCGACCGCTCAAAGGCGAGTTCAGCCTGATACTGACAGTTACGGAGCGTCTGTTGATCCAGTCGAGGCAAAGCACCGTAGGCAGAAGTACGCCCTATCAGCTTCAGCATCTCTTTCGGAGAATGCATCTTTGACAGTTCAGCGTATTCGGTATCACCTGCCAGCAGATTCTTGAAAAGGAGTTTATCACCGTTTGAGAGGTATACCAGAGGAATCATGCCGCCAACCCATGTGCCATACCAATCCTGCGGATGCTGAGCATAAGCCTCTGCTTGATCTGCAACAACTTCGCCCAGCGGATTCTCCGCACGCTTTGCTTCCAGAACGGCGATGACCTTATCTTCAACAAAGAACAGATAATCACTCTCGGTGTTATCGCTCATCAGACCTTCGCATACGGCAGATGTCGTTGCTGGCACATATTCGTCCCTCGAAACAACATACCAGCCGTACTTTTTCAGAAAGGCATCAATCTTTTGACGCGCTTTTTGTTCGGGTGTTTGGTTGTCAATGATAATCCTCCTTTCAGCTAAACTTAGCGATGTTATTCATATTCGATCAATTCGGAATAATTAATACTATTATACCATGTTTGTGCCGAATGTGCAAGACGCCTGAAGCATATTTTTGTGTATATTTCAGATGCAGCAAAACAACTAACATTTAATTAAATCATCTTTTTAACATCAGTACCTCATCTGAAAAAAAGAGCAGCACCATTACAGCACTGCTCCTTCGCCGTATTATTCGCAAAATTCATGAAAAGAGGGTTTCACAGGTGCACGAGGCGATAAAACGATTTTTTTCGGGTGCATTCGTGCACATGACACAAAGCACACTCTAGGCACCAAATTTCACATATCTGCACCGATTTCCATAGTAATGAGGGCTATGGTACACAAAGGCTGCGTGCACGTGCACTTTTATGCACTTAAAAATGCTCGTGTGCACGGTCGGGTGCATTCGGGGTGAAAACGGTTTCAAAATACGGAAATTGGCTTCAAAATACGGAAAAATTTTTCAATACAAAAGTAAAGAAAAACGCCCTAAATGCTTGAATTTCACGCATTTAGGACGCTTTGCGAAAAGTGAGAAATGAGGGGTTCGAACCCTCGACCCTCTCCTTAAAAGGGCGGTTCTAGGCTTTTTACAGCTTTTCACAGTATCATGTTTTCTGCGATTTTACGCGATTATCGTACTATTAGCTTTAGCCGCTTCTCGCTGCTTTTTATGTCCGCAGAGCCCTCATAGAGCCCTCGAGAACTACGGAGATTCTTCATATCGCAGCAATTTACTACAAATCAACGGTTTTATCGAAAAGGCCGTCTGAAGGCAGTAATCAATCACTCTCATGCTTTTCAATCTTCCTGCGCTCGTCTTCAATTTCCTTTTGCAACTCCTCGGCAGTTGGCAGTTTGAGACGGTATTTAGACGCAAAAACTTGCTGCGCATCATTTAATACAGAGTACTTAACGATTGCTTCGTTTTTTTGTGAGCACAGAATAATACCGATTGTCGGATTGTCATCATCGTTTTTATATAGTGCATCGAACATACGGATATAACTATCCATCTGACCAACATCTCCATGTGTTAGCTTACCGATTTTCAGATCAATCAACACATGACATTTCAAGATACTGTGATAGAACACAAGATCAAGATAGAAATCTTCATCCTCGTAACGCATTAGTTTTTGTCTGGCAATAAAGCAGAATCCTCTGCCTAGTTCCAACAAAAATTCCTGTAGTTTATCAATCAACGCCTGCTCCAAATCATCTTCCCGCAATGACGGATAATTCTTTAAATCAAGGAATTCCAGCACATACGGATCTTTGATGAATTCTTCTTTTGCAAGCGGCATCATAAGCTGCTCTGCCTCTTCTTGCACCGGTGCTTTCTCACGGCTGGAAAGCAGACGCTCGTAATACAGTGTGGAGATCTGGCGTTCTAGCTGTCTGCTCGACCAAGCGGATCTGATTGTTTCCTCCATATACCAGTTGCGGGCATTCTCATCATCAACCGAGAGCAGAAGACGATAATGTGTCCAGGTTAATTGCGAACGCAGTGCGTTCGCATTTGGAAACAAAACATAAAACTTCTTCATTTGCTGGAGTGTTCTGACAGAAAATCCTTTTCCGAACTCATCGGAAAGACGCGCAGCCAATTGCTGGAGAATTGATTGGCCGTATTCTGCACGAATGCTGCCGTTTTGTTCGTGCTCCACAATAATGTGACCAATCTGCCAGTATGCCTGAACCATCGCAAAGTTGACAGCACTGAACGCATTGTTTCTCGAGGAAAGTAGTGTTTCTTTGATTTCAGAGTAAATATCGTCATAAGATGCGATCGGTTGTTCGTTCATAGTTCATCCGCCCTTTCGTCAACGATCTACCTCTATTATATACCGTTTTCGTCCAAATGTAAAGACTTTATACTGCAATTATCAAGGGGATCGCTGATCAAATCGCCCTCAAGCCTTCAAAATGAAGGAAGCCGCAAGCAGGAGGAAAAAGAAATGAGCGCCAAAGACAAATATCAGTTTTGTTTTACACGTTCTAAGCCTCTTATGAAAAAACGAACGGATTATGCCCATTGGTCTTGACTTTTTCTTACAAATCATGTAAAATATAGGTAACTGTTTATATAATTCTATCTATTTCAATTGCAAAATGTTGTGCAAATTAGAAAAGGAGAATGCGTTATGCAGAATGATAATCATTCCGCTGCTGATAACATTGTTATTCCGGTATGCAGTTACTCCTATCACAATGGGTTCTGGATTTCAGGTGTAAAAAACAACTTCGCTACAAGCATCCGCATCAAAGTTTTTTTGCGCTGGTATATCGGCTGCTGATTCGTTCTGATCACATCCAAATTCCTTTTGACGATATTTTTCAAACAGAATTAACCCCTGAAGAAAAAGAACAGATTTATGTATGTGCAGTTATGATTCTGATGCTTATTCGGCATAATCTGTATACAGATACCTCAACGGTTTCTTTTACTGCCGATATTTCCGCTGTAAACATTCATCGTTCATTAAGCTTGATATTATACTATGATACACTTTTTTCCGCCATTGCAAATGCGAAACCGAATCCGCTGAAATACAAGCCGACTTCCGGGATTCGTATTGCACTGCACACATCTGCTGAGGCGGATATCAGTATTACTTCGTCGGATTCTGCAAACAACGAGCGGGAAATCTGGTACGGTTCACCTGTTCGATATCAAATACATGAAAAACAACGCCCGCTGCTCACGGAACTGCTGAGAACGATCTCTCCCTACAGCAGCTTTCTGGAAGGGCAGTACGAAGCACTCTGTATGCTCATGAACACTGATCGTCATTCGATCTGCGTTATGCCGACAGGAAGCGGGAAATCGCTTTTGTTTTACATGGCGTCATTCCTGCAGCCGCTTCCGATGTTCGTGATTGCACCGAATGCCATGCTGATTCAGGATCAAATCCGCAATCTGCATCAGATACACAAAATTGATGATGCTGCCGCGTTGGAGTGGACAGCGGAGCAAAATTTTTCGGATTTTCAGATACGGCATTATATCAATTATCTGACGCCGGAAACACTTCAGTGCAGAAATCTTTTCACAAAGATGCTGCATTTCGATCAAGGAACATTTATGTCAGGCGCATTAGAACTAAGGCTCTCTGATTCTCCGCTTCTTTCTTATATTGTATTGGATGAGGTGCATTCTCTTTCCAAATGGGGCCATGAGTTTTATCCGGAATACCTGATGCTTGCGCAGCATTTACAGCATTTTGTGTCTCATATCCCGCTGCTTGGATTCACTGCAACTGCTAATTACGCCATTGCATCTGATCTTCAGCAGCAGCTTCATATAGAGCCGGAGTCGATGATTTCCACGGTTCGGTTTGAACGCTATCAGGTCTCATACGCTTTTTCCGAGTGCAGCTCCAATGAATCGCTTTTTCAGGATGCAGCAGCACAGATTACAGAATTGTACGAACGGCATCTGCGAACGATTGTCTTTGTTAAAAACGATACAGCCGCTGTGCAAATTGCAAAAATGCTGGCTATTCCATATGCGATGCTTGTCGGCTCAAATGAGGATCACTATTTGGATTTTGTATCCGGGAATTGCGATGTCCTGATTGCCGGACACACATTAGGAATCGGCATCAACCTGCCGAATATCCGCTGTACTGTTCATATCGGTCTGCCGTTCTCAAAAAATGATTTTGTTCAGGAGATTGGAAGAGCAGGCAGAGCCGGCGAATCCGTTTTCTCTTATGTTTATTATTTGTGCGCTGAAGGGCACGCACCGGACAGTCTGACAGACCGAAACTGCCATTCGGAGTCCAGACCTGCCGCACAAAACAGACAGAATACGGATTATGACGATATCCTTGCATTCTTATATCCTTTTTCATCACAAACTGAATTGGCTGAAAAGCTTGAGGCCGGTGCAAAATCCCTGACAGAACAAAACCGCGCTTTACTTGTGCAGCGCATTGATCTGAAAAGTGCTGCGGAAACGAAACAGCTTTACTATATGCTCAGCAGCATGGGCTTGATTGAAGACTGGTATTTATACCACACAGGACGGGGCGGCGCTGGTTTTACCGAGATTATGGTTGATCTGTTTAGCTCCTCACCCAACGCATTCAGTGACGCTTCGTTTCTTCTTCGCCGTATACGTCAGCGCTTTCCAGAATACCTGACTGAATGCGACGCGGAGGAAACGGTCGTGCGGCAGGCTGCATCAGTTAAAACCCTGAGGGATGCATTACAGCTCTATGCCGGCTGGTATTTTCAGCAGTATTTGTATCAGCATAAAGAGAGCTTCCTGGATCTTTATGATTTTATTGTCCGGAATCAGAATAGTTTGAATGAGGAGATTACAGCACAGATTCAGGATTACTATACACTTCCGTTCTTAAAAATTCGTTCTGATGCCGAGACATTCCTGTCATTAGATCCTCCTGAGATTTTACATAAGATCCGGACAGGCACCGGAAGAGCCACTGTAAACCGGTTGGAAAACAGACTGACTTTACAATATGATCCGAAGCTTGATTATGCGGTGCTGCTTGGGAAAATGCGTTTTGGCAGCTTTGAAGCCACCCGAGCGAACCGCGTGTTCTCAAAAATACAATGCAAAACCGGTCAGATACAGGAAATTCTCACCGGCCTGTACGGCTTCCTCTTTCCGGAAAGCCGGATCAAACTGCTGAACTGGACAGAACAGCACACGAACATCGTCCGCTGGACAATGAATGAATTGCTCAAAAATGTTTATGCCGAGATACCGAAAGATCAAATCTATTACGGATTTGCCGCACAGCGTCTAAACCGTATCTTTGAAAGGGGATAACTGCATGATCGAACTGGATGAATTGGAACGGGAAATAGAACAGTTCCATGCAAATGTTCAGCACTCCAATCAGCTTCTGAAAGCACTTACAGATACAGCCGCTGCGCTTCGCGAACAAACAGCAGCATCAGAACTCGTCATCGCGCGCACAAATGATGCAGTGATTCAAATCCCTCAAAAAGCGGAAGAACGGCTCGGTTCGCTGAACTCGCAGTTTGCTGATCAGTTGATCAATATTCTGCAAACAGCACAAGGTATGGTCAAAGCTGAGACAGACAAGGCGGCCGAAATGTTAAAGCAGTACAATCAGGACACAAAAAGTACGCATGCGGAAATGAAAAAAGTGTCCGGTGAGCTTGCACAGATTGAACAGCGCTGGAATGATCTGATTTCGGAACAGATTACAGGCGCACTGGAAGACAATGCCGATCATCTTAGAACGCTGACAGACGAAACCGCGGCAAAAGTGAGTGCTGTCATGAATTCATATCAAAGAGCAGAACAAGAACGGCTTTTGTCACTGATTCAGACACAAAACGAACAGTCTGCATCCGTTCAGCAGCAGATACAGATGGTGTCTGAAAAAATGCAGGCCTCTGATACGGTTCTGAGCAGGATCATGCAAGATATGGATCATCAGCAGCAGAGTCTGCTTCATGAATTACAAAGTGTGAAAAAAGATGTGCAGGAGTTGAAAAGGCAGAGCGCATCAGCGGCGGAACAGGATATCCGCAGTCTGCACCGGGATAACATCCGGTTCTGGATTATGGTTACCCTTCTCCTTGTAATGCTCCTCGGTGTATGCGGTATCCTTTTCCTGAAATAGCGCATTACTGATTCTATCTGATGTGAGGTGAGATGAGATGCCGACAAACATTTCGGCTGAATACAGTCAGACTGAGCAAAAGCTGAAAAAAAGAATCGAAAGCTGGAAACGGGAATTGCTGGATACCAGCAGACGGAATCGGATGATCAATTACCGGGAAACGAAACGCTCGACCCTCCAGATTCTGGAACCGGATGCATTTACACTGTTTCATAAGCTCACACATTCAGAAAAAGCGCTGTCTTTTCAGAAGCCGATCGACAAAAGCACGAATTTCCGCACGTTCGCAATCGTATCGCTTATGGAAACATTGTCATATCATCTGGATGTAAAGACCGGTGATCTGAAAACATCAGGTACTGCTACAGAATGTAATACGACACTTCGGAATCTGCGTGCCAAGGCAAAGCTCGCCAGGGAGGAACAGGGAACCAATATCCTGTATCTTTGCTTTGGTTTTGTATACTGGAGAGATCAGCGCCGCAGCGGAAATACCTGGATGAAGGCACCGCTCTTGCTGATGCCGGTCTCACTTGAATTAAAGACAATCAATTCACCGTTTTCACTTCGCCGTGCAGATGATGACATTGAGGTTAATCCCACTCTGAACTATCTGCTGAAAACGGAATACCAGTTTGAATTTCCGCCGTTTGAGCCTAAAACGAAGGAGTCGTTCCGTGATTATCTGACTGCTGCATCGGAAATCGCAGAACAGCACGGCTGGCAGGTGGTTCCGGAGGTCAGTCTGGGGTTGCTTTCATTCCTGAAGATCAGTATGTATCATGATCTGGAAATGCATCAGGAGCAAATCTTTTCGCATCCGGTCCTGCGCGCCATGGCCGGTGACGGTTCTGCTTTGAAGCCCCTTCCCGCCGCTGACGAACAGCTTCATCCGGATCGGGTCAACCCGGAACAGCTGCACGAAGTGGTCGATGCAGATTCCAGCCAGGAAGAAGCGATCCTTCTGTCGAAACAAGGCTACAGCTTTGTGATGCAGGGACCGCCCGGAACCGGAAAAAGTCAGACAATCACCAATATCATTGCTGAGGGTTTGGCGGCAGGAAAAAAGATCCTTTTCGTTTCCGAAAAAGCGGCTGCGCTGCAGGTTGTTTTGAAACGCCTGAAGGAAGTGCATCTTGATGATTTCTGTTTATCGCTGCACAGCAACAAGGCAAATAAAAAGGAAATCGTTGACGATATTGGAAAAAACCTGAATCTGGCAGGGATTCCCCCTTTCAAAAGCATGGATGCTGATTCAGATGAACTGTATCAGATGCGGAACATCCTGAATGGATATGCAGAGCAGCTTCATACGCCGATTTCTCCGCTGATGATGAGCTTTTATGATGTCTGCGGCAGGCTGTCTGTTGTTCAAAATGCTTCCGTTGTTCCATTCCGCATAGAGGCGATCGGAGACACGACACCAAGCCGTTTTTCAGCAATGCAGTATCAGACGGCACAGCTTGAAAAAGCCTTGCATCAGATGCGTTGTTCACCGATTCAGAACCCTTGGAACGGTACAGACTGCCGTTCAGCCGGTCTGAGCTTCCGGACGGCTTTTTCAGAAAAGACAGCTGGCCTTTCAGCGCAGCTTCGTTCTGCCTTGGCTTGCTCCCATACAATATGCAGCGAGCTCGGGATTCAAACCTGTGAAACAGCCGACGAGATAAACAAACTAAATGTGATCGCGGCAGTTCTTCAAACCAGTCCGGCATATATGAATCCGATTTGGTTTCAACAGGAGACACAACAAAACGCAGAACATCTCTTTGCCGAAGCATATGAGCATTATGAATGTTTCATTCAGCATAAGGAGGCTATAGATGCCGAATGGTCAGAATCAGTGCTGGAACTTGATCTCAACAGCCTGAACAGCATACTGAATGATATACCCGCTAACAAAACGGAGCTTACTGTCGATCGAATTCTTCTGAATCAGCAGACGGAATGCGAACAGCTGCTTGCAAGGACGGAACAGCTTCTTTCTGATTATCACGCCCTGTCAGATCTTCTGCATTACCAGCTGAATGATTCAATCGGCAGCATTCAGACTATGGTAAGAATCGGTGAGTATGTTGCATCGGCACCTGATCTGGAATCGGTTTGGCTCGATTACCGAAAGCGGAATGAACTGAAAAATCTGATGCCGGAAGCCCGGCAAACCGGTCTTGAGTTGAACAGTCTGATGCAGCAATTCATCCCGAATTGGGAAACAGGCATCCTGGAGACTGATACAGATGCGATGCTCAGACGGTTCAAACTGGAATATATCGGTTTGTTCCGCAAGATGAAATCGCAGTATAAGGCTGATATGATGCTGTTGCGGATGCACTGGAAAAACAGCCCGAAGGAATTAAAGGAATCGGATATCCAGTCTCACCTCGAACTCATTTGCCGGATCAGAGAGAAGAAAAGCTGGTTCCGTGAAAAATCCCCGGCATTTCAGGCCCTGCTTGGACAGCGCTACTGCGGAGCAGAAACAAACTGGGATGCGGTCAGCAGCAGTCTGGAGTATGCAGAGCAACTGGCAGGTTTATTCCCGTTCAGTTCCGTCCCGGAAGCGGCTGCCCGGAGTCTGTGTGAGCTGCGGCGCAGTCTGCCGCAATTTCAGGCATTGCAGGGGCTTTTGATGAAGCTGTCAGTATCTGTCACGGAGACATATCTTTCAGATCTTGCAAACAGCAGGCTGGCGCCGGAGCGTGCAAAAGATACTGATCTGAAGATCATTTTCATCCCAAAGCTAAAATACAGTCTGGAAATAAAACAGCTGCAAATTCAGCGGGTGCATGAATTGTGTGCCTGTAAGCGAAACGGGCAGGTGCATCTGCCGGACGCATACGCTGTTTTGACACATTCCGAGGAATTCCGCGCAGAGCAGCAGTGGTTTCTGGCGCAGCAGACGTTATTCCGTACTGTATTCGGCAGGAGTCTTCGTCTCAAATCAGAGAAATGGGCAGAACTTCAAGCGGGCATATGCGCTGCCGGAAGGATCATTTGTTTATTCCCGCAAGGTGTTCCGGAGGAGGTTGTCAGACTTTGCTGTAAGCATTCCGGAATCAGTCAGGAGTTTTCCGAGGCCCGCTCATTGCTCTCGGAACTCCTGGAAGCGTCTTCTGACAAATTGGCGTATTATTTCAGTTTGTTTTCCGGCACACCGCTTCGCAATCAGAGTGTCGCTGTTGTTGCAGACCGCTATGATGCGTGCCTTTCCGATTTTGAAGCTCTGGAGCACTGGATTGAGTTCACAGAGGCAAAAGAAGAATGTGATCGGCTTGGGCTGAACGAATTTACATCCTATATTTCCGAGATACAAACGAAGATTCCGGATCCGCTGAATGCTTTTTTGCGCGGATTTTATTCTCAGTGGCTCGAATTTCAGACTGCACAGCTTCCGTCACTGCGTACATTCCGCCGGCGTTCGCATGAGCAGCAAATCCACCGGTTTGTTCTGTTGGACTGTGCACAAATCCGGGCTGCGCGGTATGAGATTCGAAATACTGTTACTGCCGCATTTCCAAATCGAAACCAGATTTCCAAAGGCCAATCTGAGCTTAGTATTCTCCTGCATGAGATGAATAAACGAATGCGGATTATTCCGCTGCGAAAGCTGTTCCAAAGCATTCCGAATCTGCTTCTGACACTGAAACCCTGTCTGATGATGTCGCCGCTTTCAGTTTCTTATTTTCTGGATGCCGATCTATATCGGTTTGATATGGTGATTTTTGATGAGGCCTCACAGGTCTTTCCGCAGGACGCGATCGGTTCTATTTTCAGAGCAGATCAGGTGATCATTGCCGGAGATACCAAACAGCTCCCACCGACAAGCTTCTTTGCATCCGGCAGCATGGGCGGTGCTGAGGAATACGACAGCGATGATCCGGAAACAGAACAGGATATTCTGTACGACTCCATTCTGGAAGAAACAGCAAGTATCCTGCCGAGCAAAACGCTGCTTTGGCATTACCGCAGCCGCCATGAACATCTGATCGCGTTCTCCAACCAACACATATACCGGAATGAGCTGATCACATTCCCCGGAATCAGTGAAACGGCTCCATACTCCGGCGTTCAGTTTATCTATGTGCCGGAAGGGTATTATGAAGGCGGCGGAAAGAACTGCAACAAGCTGGAAGCATTGAAATGTGTCGCACTGATTGATGAACACATTCAGCGGCACCCGGATCGTTCTCTCGGAATTATTGCTTTCAGTGAAAAGCAGCAGCAGGCGATTCTTTCGGAAGTACAAAAGTACCGTGAAAAGCACCCGCAGTGCGAGTCGTTCTTTGCAGAGGAAAAAGATGAGGAGTTTTTTGTTAAGAATCTGGAAAATGTCCAGGGCGATGAACGCGATACGATCATATTCAGCATTGGCTATGCGAAGACGAGGCAGCAGAAGGAACAAAACCGTCCAATGGCAATGCGTTTCGGCCCTTTGGGTTTGCAGGGCGGCGAGCGGCGGCTCAACGTAGCAATTACGCGTGCAAAGCTGAATGTGATGATTGTCAGTTCAATTTTACCGACTGATCTTGATCTATCAAGGACTTCGTCGGAGGGCGTAAAAATGCTCCGCGCATATATGGAATTTGCACAGAAGGGAGCAAGTGAACTGACAGGAACCACACCAAGAGCAAATAAGGATCAATTCGTGGAGTCTGTCGCTGAAGTATTACGGGAGAACGGATATACGGTACGTCAGAATATCGGTTGTTCCGATAACCGGATCGACATTGCAGTCATTGACAATACAGGCAGCACCGAACGCTATGCAGTAGGGGTCATGTGTGATGGCTATACATATGCGTCATTTCATACGGCAAGAGACCGGAACCGGCTTCAGCCTTCTGTGATGAAAAGTATCGGATGGAATCTGTACCGGGTCTGGTCAGCAGAATGGTTCCGCGATCCTGAGACGGAAAAGCAGAAGCTGCTGCAATATGTTCGGGCAGCGATGCCGTAACAATATAACAGGAGTTCTAAAATGGCAAATGAAACGATCATCAACCCCGAATTGACAGATTCGTCCGCAACGATATTGAATCCGGAGCTGGCAGCAGACTGGGCCGAACCAGACGAATTGCAGGCGATACCGCTTATCGCTTCAGGGACCGTATTGTGCGGACAGTATGAGGTCGTCAGTCAGATGGAAGTGGCATCCGGCGAAGCAGATCTGTATTTATGCAGATGTGAAGGAACTGCGTATATTGCGAAAATCTATAAAAGACATACTGCAATCAAACCGGAAATCACCGAGGTAATCAAACGGATAGATTCGCCGTATATCGCACAAATCTTTGCGACAGGAAATATCGGCGGATTTCCGATTGAGATTCTTCCGTATTACCCAAACGGGAGTTTGCAGGGAAAACATTTTTCGGAACAGCATCTCGTTGCGGATATTCTGCCATGTCTGAATGAAGGACTGCACACACTGCATGAGGCCGGACTGATTCACAAAGATCTGAAGCCGGCGAATATCATGATGAATGAAGACGGAAAAACGGTCACGATCATTGATTTTGGAATCAGTTCCCTAACAGGAGACGGCAGGACAGTACTGGTGACCAAAACCGGCATGACGCCGGAATACTCAGCGCCGGAGACTTTCCGGAACCTTTTTCTTCGCGAATCTGATTACTATTCGCTCGGGATTACAATCTATGAGCTGCTTTGCGGATATACACCTTATGCCAATATGCTGCCGGAGGAGATTGAACAGTATATTTCGGTACAGAAAATCCCCTTTCCGGATACATTGTCACCGAAAATGAAGGATCTGATTACCGCACTGACCTATTATGATCTCAGCAATCGGACAAATCCTGAAAACCCAAACCGGCGCTGGACTTATCCGGAGCTGAAGCGCTGGCTCAATGGCGAAAATCTGATTATTCCCGGCGAAGGAATCGGAAATGCCGGCAGGGATTCAATTCCGGCGTTCGTCTTTCAGGGCAGGGAGTACAGTGACAGTGCTGATCTGACCGCAGCGCTGTCCAAAGACTGGGATGCAGGCAAAAAAATGCTTTACAACGGGAAACTGCGTGCATATTATCAGCGGTTTTATCGCAAAGCAGCGGAGATCTGCAAAAGCGCTGAAGATGCAGCGGCACAAAGCAACGGGCACGATGACAGGATCTTTTGGAAAACATTGTACCAGCTGCACCCGAAACAAAAAGCCTTTCTATGGAAAGGACATCAGTACGAAAGTCTGCCGGCATTGGGAAGGGAAATACTGGAGCAGCTTTGGAAACAGAATTCATCCCTTTTGCGCTATTATGAGAGCATCCTGTCTGAAAAACTGTTATCCGAGTTTATTGCAATGACTGCGCCGAATAACGCAAAGCTGAAAAAAGCGGCGAATGCAATCGAGTTGTCCTATGTAGAAGAAAAGAACAACCGGACAGATTTTCTTCGTACACTATATCTCGCTGCCTATACTCTGTCGGGTCAAAAAATACTGATGCTGAATGACCAGCAAATCCGGACGACAGGTGAACTTGCAGCGTATATGAAACAAATTCTGTCAAAGTCTTCTGCTGATTTCGATAAGCTATGCGGGAAACTGATCGACCGGAACGGAAATCTTGACGCACAGCTTGAAGCATGGCTGATTGCCTGCGGAAAAGAAGAAGAACTGGGGCAGTGGAAGAATACATTGAAAGAGTAAAAGGAGAATATATGTGAGCGGTCCGAAAGTATCTGTTTATTCATTAACACCGGCTGCCAGAACCAATCTGGACGGCCAGAGACGCTGCGATCGACAGTCGTTTGAATGTGCAAAACAAATCCGGAATATGCTTGTTGAATTGCAAAAAGCGCTGGATGAATCCGAACAGCTTTCTGTAAATCTGGAGCTTTCGGGTTCGCAAGCGGGAACGGCTGCTTTACAGAATACAGTTCAATGGCGAAAAGATAGGGAACAATACTGTGCGCTCATGACAGGACTGACACCAAATCCCTCCAATCAGTATACGGTTTCGGAGGAAGCACTTGCGCAGAAACAGTCCCTGCTTGCAAGATTACAGCAACTCAAAGCGGCAGTGCACCATATCCGTCAGGAATGTGATAAGCAGACTGAGGCCATGAGAGCAGATAATCCAACCGCGCAGAACAGGATTCGTGCCAAAATCGCAGAAGGTGTCGCGGGAGTGAGTGAGACTGACTGGCTTGTGCAGGAAACGGAAACGACTGCTCTGAAAACAGCGTTGACAGAGGAACTGAACGGTTATCTGTCAGATCGGCATTTAAGCGGGACGCTTCATTCTGAAATCCGGGGACTGTGTGAATCACTTGTTCATATTTCCGATCTGCCGCACTTGAAATCGTTTTCGTCTATCACCGGAGAGAGAATTCGGCGGGAAGTTCAGTCTTGTCTGGAGCTGAGAGAGGCGTATGAGGAAGCGGAGCTGCGCTATGCAGCATTGTGCGAAATGGCAGGCGAAACTGTGCAGCCTTTGCCGATAACGGCCGATGGGCTCAAAAAGATCAGAGAAGAATGTCAGCGGATCGAAACCGCAATGGTGCAGCAGCAAATTCAGGGCTATATCAGCGCGAGCGTAGATGAGGTCATGTCGGATATGGGTTATGATCTGATCGGGACAAGAAATGTGCGAAAGAAAAGCGGAAAGCATTTTGAAAACAGGCTGTTCACTTTCCGGGAGGGCTGTGCCGTAAATGTAACATTCTCATCTGAAGGTCAGATTGCATTGGAGTTGGGCGGCATTGTGCGTGAAGATCGGATCCCTTCAGATGAGGAAACCGCAGCGCTGACACAGGAAATGGAAACATTCTGCGGAGAATTTGCAGAATTTGAAAGAAGGTTGCTCGCCAAAGGCATTGTAGTCGGTGACCGTATCTCGCTGTTGCCGCCTTCCCCCGCATATGCATCCGTCATCAATATCAATGACTATGATCTGAGCGCTGATGCACAGTTTTCAGAGATGCAGCAGCGGCGGCAAACAGACAAAAGCAGAAAAAAGAGCTATATCAGTGAGGAATAACGAATGGCAAACCCAAAATATAAAATCTGTCCGGAATGCGGACAGCACAACCCGCCGAGCCTGCTCGAATGCAGCCAATGTGAGGCGGATCTGACCGGAGTACGGGTGACGAATCCCGATGCGGAACAGGAGGAAAAGCCTGCTGCATTTCCCTTAGCCGATTCAGTCTCGGAGCTTGTAAGGATTTGCGGGGAATGCGGAGCAAAAAATGCACCTCAGGCGAGAAAATGCATGAAATGCGGCGAGGATATCTCAGATATTCTGCCGACTGCCGATGTCTGCCGGCAGGCAGCAGCCATACCCTATGAGCTGCGCGCGGTTGACGGCAGCTATTCTGCTGTGATCAGCGAACTTGTCTGTGTGATTGGCAGAGAGGCAGCACTCTCTGATTATTTAGCGGATAAAATGTATGTCAGCCGACAGCACGCCCGTTTGGCTGCCGCCGCCGGCGCAGTATTTCTGGAAAATCTGAACGCCAAAAACAAAACTTTTCTCAACAATGAGCCAATCGCAGACGGTCAGCCCGCCGTCCTGCATGACGGCGATGAGATCGGGCTGGGCGGCAAGATGATCGGAAACGCCAGACAGGCTCAGGCAGCCTATTTATTGTTTCGGGTGATGAAATGAATATTGCACGAATTCTTTATCCGATCCGTGTACTAGGTCCCGGCAACCGTGTCGGAGTCTGGTTTTGCGGATGCAGCAGGCATTGCAGCGGATGCAGCAATCCGGAACTGTGGCCACAGGATCCGAAAAATGAGATCACAGTATCACGGCTGTTCAGTCTGATCCGTCAAATCAGCATTTCAAATCCAATCGACGGATTCACACTGTCAGGCGGAGAACCGCTGGAGCAAAGCAATGCACTTTCGGAACTCCTGCCGTTCCTTGCGCAGATTTCGCCGGATATTCTGATCTATACCGGTTTTACGCTGGACGAATTGCGAAAAAAGCAGAACAAAGCGATTCAGAATATCTTATCTCACACAGCTGTTCTGATCGACGGCAGCTATGATGAAGCACGGAATGACGGGTGTATCCTGCGCGGCTCATCCAATCAGACGATCCATATTCTCAATCCGTACTATCGGGCACGTTATCAACAGTATCTTTCTGAACAAAATCGTAATCAGATTCAGAACTTCACAACGCCAAGCGGAATTATATCGGTCGGGATTCATCATCGGGGATTCAGCAAACCGGAATCGCGGAAAGGAAAGAATCATGAATGACTATACGGCAAAGTGGCATAGAGAATTGGAAATCTTCAGCAAAGTCAAGCCGCTGATCCTTATTGAAGGCAATGTATTGGATGTTTACCGATATCCGACAGAAGGAAGTATCTCAAAAGGAAGTATTCTCCGTCTGCCGGATTATCTGCATTATTTCTACACAGATCTCGGGTATAAAACGATTGTGTTTTACGATCATCTGCGAGGATTTTACAATTCCTGTGATGCAGGGCACCTGGACTCTTTTTCAGAACTGATTCATGCAATTCCGGACGGCAGCTCCATTCGCTGTGATTTCAAAGGGAAAACGAATTCTGCCCCTATTATGATCAGATCGGCAGTTCAGCAGAATCAGAAACCGGTCGTGATCGTGATGAATCTTGTTTCTCGTTATATCACCATGCCGGATCATATTGACCAGGCGGAGACGGACGGTTTTACAAATCTGATGTTTGCTTCAATGGAAAGCCGGGATGTGCGAACATCCAACGGAATGCTGAAAAATCTGGTCGTTATGATCGTCAGCAAGGTCAACGATATTCCTGCCTGGTTTTATTTGGACAATCCAAATGTAAAAACGCTGCGGATTAGTACGCCGACGAAGGAAGAACGCGAGCTGCTGGTCAAAGGAGAGAATTTCGCTAGTTTTTTTGCCTCGGATGTTTACGCAGAGGATTCCTCGTATTATGCAGCGCATCCGGACGAGCTGGATAAAATACAGGATCGGTTTATCGGTCTGACAGAGGGATTCCGGTTTACGGAAATCAATGGACTTCGGCGTCTATGCAAAAATGAACACACACACATACGGAAAATGTCTTCAGTAATCGACCTGTATCGTTATGGCATACGGGAGAATCCATGGGACAGCCTGGATGTTCATGAACTGCAATCCGCGCAAGCTGATTTTCTCAGGCGCGTCAAGGGGCAGGATCATGCTGTCACAAAAACACTGGATGTAATTAAACGAGCTGTCACCGGAATGGCGGGATTACAAGGTTCATCGCATGCAAAGCCAAAAGGGATCCTGTTTTTTGCAGGCCCGACTGGTACCGGTAAAACAGAAACTGCAAAAACGCTTGCTGAAAAACTATTCGGAGATGAAAGTCGCTGCATCCGGTTTGATATGAGCGAATACAGTCAAAGTCACAGTGATCAGAAATTGCTTGGCGCGCCTCCTGGATATGTTGGGTATGAAGCAGGCGGACAACTTACAAATGCTGTACGTGAGAATCCATTTTCAATTTTACTGTTTGATGAGATTGAGAAAGCACACCCATCTATTTTTGACAAGTTCCTGCAAATTCTGGAGGACGGCAGAATGACCGATGGGCAGGGAAATACAGTGTATTTCTCAGAATGTATCATTATCTTTACGAGCAATCTTGGCATTTACACTCGTAATACAGCAGGACTGCGCGAGGCAAATGTCACGCCGGAGATGCAGTATCCCGAGGTCCAGAGTAAAGTTCGCAAAGCAATCGAGGACTATTTCAAATTGGAACTTGGTCGCCCTGAAATCTTAAACCGTATCGGTGAAAATATTATTGTGTTTGATTTTATCAGGCCGGAAACAGCCAAACTGATTTTGCAGGCGCAAATTGACCGGATTGTTCATGCACTGTCAACAGAAAAACACATCGAGCTGCAAATCACAGATACTGCAATACAGATTCTAACGGAGCGTGCTTTGCATAATCTGGATAATGGCGGAAGGGGTATCGGGAATATTGTGGAAAGTCTGCTTATCAACCCTCTCGCTCGGTATTTGTTTGATAACGGAATCCAACAAAAAAAGAGAATTATCATCCGCAATATTATAGTGCAGAATTTCTCGATTGAATTAGAGTGTGAACAAGAAGCGTTATGATGATCTATCGGAATTCATGATTGTTTTTATGAGATTCCTGATATTTTCTTAAAGAATTTTTTGAAAGGGGGCAAAAATGCCCCCTTTTCTCATCTCCGCTTCGTGTAGATACTCTTCCCGTAATCCTCGCCATCGGCAAACTTGGTACCATTTTCCAAAAACTCAGATTCCCG
>OCVV012840948.1_pt1 | contig 28384 bp, 10 predicted proteins | sample 1539721 | NCBI WGS metagenome assembly OCVV01 (sample SAMN02144230, study PRJEB22623) | gut metagenome | biome: sheep rumen | host: Ovis aries | place: New Zealand | reverse complement strand
AAAACTGACAAAAATCCAATCAAATCAATTGGCTTCGCCGAGCTAAAGGTTCAAAAATCAATCCGACATAATTTTTAGAACCTACCTTAACAAATTCTTCTCATTGAATCTATGGAGTATAGGAGAAAAGGAGTTTCTCGTTTAGAATTATTACTGGAGCTCTCCCTTGCTTTTGATGACGTTCCCCTTTGCTTTTGCTGGTGCTCCCCTTTGATTGTACTGAACTTTTTCTTATCCGAAGTGGCGGAACTGAGGAGAGTTGTCAAAACCTTGGTGCAAACATTAGTGGCACACAATATGACGTTGCTACTAGGAAATGGGGCAACAGTTGGCAGATGCCTTCTTCAGAGCAAATCAAGGAATTGGTTGACAACTGTACGTGTGAATGGGTTGAATACGGTGGCACCAAGGGAGTGAAATTCACAGGTCCAAATGATGGCTTCATCTTTTTGCCTGCTCCTGGCTACCGCGATGGTTCCAGCCTCTTCAGCCGTGGTTCCGGCTACTACTGGTCGGGTACGCCGCATTCCAGCTACAAATATTGCGCATACGGTGTCTTTTTCAATTCAAACATTGTTATACCGTTACCTGGGCCAATCCGTTCGCCCTGTCGCTAAATAATTAGGGGAATTATCCTAAGGACATCACTGTTTTTATGATAAATACTTGCATGTGTCAAGATTTTTGCAGAAATTTGTAAAATGATTGATAATGACTAACTATAATACCGACTAATATGACAAGAAGACGTTTTTTTGTACTGATACTGTGGATGTTGATTCCTGTGGCATCAATGGCTCAGCGATTGCAGCAACCGATGGGACGCAGTGTGGTGGTGACATACCGCAAGAGTACGGAGCGCAGTGTGACGAGTAGTGGTGGAAACGGCTATTTGGTGTCGTGGCGCAAGTTGGCGCAGGAACCAGAAGGCACGACCTACAACTTGTATAGTCGCACGGCTGGAGCAACCGACTTCAAGAAGGTGAATGCCCAACCACTCAAGGTGACGAACTACAAGCCTTCAACGGTGGCTAACAATACCGAATGGGCTGTGACGGCAGTCAGTCCTGAAGGAGTGGAAGGACCGATGTCGAGTCCTTTCCTCTACAAGACTCAGCCGTGGAGTAACGTGTGGTTTAAGTTCGACTACGACAATAAGGTTCTCGTTCGAAATGACTACCGAACGAAGTACGTCTGGCCAATGGACTTGGATGGGGATGGCGAGATAGATGGTGTGGTGTGCGACCGCCTCTTTGCTGGTGCAACGGGTGGTGATGATGCAGAGAACCAAAGCGACAACACGGCTACGACCAGTCATAAGATTCAGGCTTACCGACTCACAGGCGAACTGCTTTGGACCGTCGATATGGGTCCGAACATGAATATCTGTGCTGGTCAGAACGATATGGTGGTGGCCTACGACATCAACTGCGATGGGCGCTGCGAGGTCATCATCAAGTCGAGCGATGGCACACGTTTCTGGGACAAGGAAAAGGAGACGTGGGGACTCTATGCCATGGGTAGTTCCGTGGCAGACGTGGATGGCGACGGCATCGTGGATTATCGCAATCAGAATGTGCGCAACCGTCCGTTCTATGTGTCGGTCATCGACGGACTGACGGGCGCAGAAATCGCATGCAGCGAACTGAAATACAACGAAGTGCATGACGGCAGCGACACCTATACGCGCAACAACCGCGCCGACTACATGAGCGACGGCTATGCAGCGATGGATGGCCACTTTGCCATTGCCTTTTTGGATGGTGTGCATCCTTCGCTCATCATGGAGTGCTTGGATCGCGACAACAACAAGTCGCATCACAACTACGTCTTCACATGGGACTACGACTGGAGCACGGGAAAACCGACCAATTGGCATCATTCTTCCACTTGGAGCCGTAACGACAAGCGTCCGTGGCCTGCTGAATTCCATCAGTTGCGCGTGGGCGACGTGAATGGAGACGGCTACGAGGAGATGCTGCAAGGCGGTTATTCCGTCAATCCGCTTCGCAACTGGTTCTGCTCGCCTGGCATCGGGCATGGCGACCGTTTCGTGGTCAGTGACATCGACCCCGACCGTCCTGGTATGGAAGCCTATGCCATCCAGCAAAGCGACCTGCTCGGACAGTTGCTCTACGACCCTGCCACGGGCGACCGCATCAAGGAATGGTATCTGCCTTCGCTCTACGACGTGGGGCGCGGTACCTGTATGGATGTGGACCCTGCTCGCAAGGGCTATGAAATCTATAGTCATGCCGATGATTTCATCTACGACTGCAAGGGCGACAAGACGGGCTACACCCGTTCGGGCTGTGGCATCACGCAAATTTTCGAAGGTGTGTGGTGGGATGGCGACCTGCTGCGTGAAGAACTGTCGTCGCCAGGTGGTTCGGGCTGGGGCACGAACCTGATGGTGACGAAGCCACTGACGAAAGCACGACTGGTGGAGTATTCACAGGAAAGCAGTTGGGCCACACATGCTGCCACGGGTACTCGTCCTGCCTTCATGGGCGACGTGACAGGCGATTGGCGCGAGGAAGTGATTCTTGCCAGTCAGAATGCTGACATTTGCACGGGCGTTGTGGGTTATACCACCAACATCCCGACCGATTACAGCATCTATGCCTTGCAGCAAGACCCACACTACCGTGGCGACTGCACCACGCGCGGCTACTATCAGCACCCAAACACGAGTTTCTATTTGGGTTGCGACATGCCGCTGCCACCACTGCCACCAGTGTTCACTGCCGATCTGCGCTATAAAGGCGACAATCCGAAAGGAAGCCTATCCACATTCTCGAATTTCGACATGACAAAGTCGGAAGCATACGCCGACGGTAAGAGCCTCTTGTTCGATATTGTGGGAGACAACAGCAAGGCCATCATAAGCGACAAAGCATATAACTCTCCTTGCATCTACATCATGAACCCACGTGAACACGACTATATCTTCAAAAGTCAGTCGAAAAGTCTGACTACAGGCAATGGCACACTCATCAAGTCGATGCAGGGAAAAGCCCGAATTTTGAACGACTTGGAGCATACGGGAGCGACCATCATCAGTGAGGGTACACTGGCACTTGAATACTGTAGTGTTGCTGGTCCTGTGGAGTTGCGCGCACGAGGCACACTCAGTGGACCATGTGTTCTGAAAGACACCATCACGTTCGAAGGTGCCCTGAACTACGAGGGATGCCGACTGATGCTGGGAAATCTTGGTATGAGGTCAACGAAAAGCATGGTGTTGCCTGGCGATGTCTATTTGGAAACGACAACTGCTGTTTTAGCAACTACGAATGACGAGTTTGTTGGCTATGAATGTGGAAGCCTATACGTTGAGGGCGACCTCACTTTCCAAGGGAAGAACTATATTACAGTCAATCTTGCTGTGAAAGATGCTGCCACCTATGTGCTTGCAGAGTGTACAGGCAAGCTGACATGCGACCCGTCGAAACTGGAAACACGCGGATTGGATGGAGTGAATTATGACCTGAAGGTGGAAGACCATCGACTGCTCCTTATTATTAATAGTTCGCGCACGCCTACCGACGGTGTGACATGGACAGGAAGCACGTCGAACGTGTGGGACTACAAGGCAGAGAATTTCCGACTGGATGACAATACTGCTTTCGTGGCTGGCGATGCTGTTCTGTTCGATGAGAACGGAGCCAACCGCAACATTGTTCTGAATGAGCAGATGGTGACGAATGGCGTTACATTTAACGGTGGCACTTACAGCTTCTCGGGTGAAGGTGGCATCTCGGGAACGGGCGATGTGGTTGTCAACGACGGAGCCAGCGTGACTTTCAACCTGAAGAACAGCGACTACACGGGCAAGACCATCATCAATCAGGGCGGACAACTCACTGTGCCAAACTTCTACAATGGCGGTCAGCGCAGCGCCATCGGTGCTTCTTCTACGGCAGCCGAGAACCTGCAGTTGAATGGCGGTACACTGGTGCTGAGTCGCGACAACATGGCTACCGACCATCGAGTGACTATCAACGATACAGCCACCATCCGTGTAGCTCAGACCAACAGTGCGCTCACGCTGAAAGGGCAGGTGAGCGGAATGGGCTATCTGGTGAAAGATGGACCAGGACAACTGAACTTCAGTTATGGCGGTGCCAATACGTTTGCGGGCATCGTCGTGAAGAAAGGTATTGTTGCGCAAGGCACATGGAACACAACCTTCGGTCGCTCGGGCGGCAATATGGTGCTGGCTGGTGGCGAGGTACACCTCATTGACAATAACAACAGTTCCACCATGCCAGTGCTCAATCATGTTGTTACCGTAGAAGAAGGAACGAACAACCGCATCTTGGGAACGTCGCGCGGCAAAATCAATGGTTCGTTCAAGGGCACAGGCAATCTGACTATTGAAACGCGCTATGTGCGTTGCGACGTAGGAGCCAACTTCGCTGCTTTCGAGGGCACACTGACAACCGTGGGAAGTCAGTTCCGCTTGATGACGAATGTGACCGACATGAGCAAGACGAAGCTGGTGTTGGCAGCAGGTGCATACGTTGCACATTTCCAGAGTGGCAGTGGCAACGCAGGTACAGCCACCACGAAGATAGGTTCATTGTCGGCACCATCCACTGCTGCCGATGCTGTGCTGGGTGGTTCGGGAAGTACCTATCAGATTGGTTTCTTGAATGAGGACACACAGTTCTACGGACTGCTTCAGGCTTCCAGCATCGTCAAGGTAGGAACGGGAAAACTGACTTTGCGCAGCGCGGGACACACATCGCCAATCACCGTGAATGGTGGTACGCTCGAACTCTATAATGCAAGTAACACAGCCATGACATCGGGCAGCATCATCGTGGGCAATGGTGGTACGCTGTCGGGCAACGGATTGGCCGGAACGGTGAATGTGAACAAGGGTGGTGTGCTTGCCGCAGGCATCAGCAATGTCACCGCTGGTATACTCCGCATGGCATCGCTCAATCTGCGCCAGGGTGCCACCGTGCGCTGTCAACTCTTCCGCAGTGGTAACTCGAAGTTCAAAGTGTCGGGAAACATCACCCATGCTAACGACACACTGCTGATTGTGATTCCTGCCACACGCACATTGGAGGTGGGCGACGAGATAGAGGTGTTCCCTGCTGGTTTCACTTCAGCTAAGGGCAATGTCATCGTGAAATGTCAAGTGGAGGAAGGACAGGACAGCTACGAGTTCGACACATCCGCTCTCAACACCGATGGCAAACTCCGTGTCAGTGCCGTGACGACAGGCATCACTTCCATCACGCTCCAAAACCGCTCAAATGACATCTATACCACCGATGGCAGACTCCTTCGTCGTGCCGACGACGACCACGAACTTCAGTACTCCCTGCCTTCAGGCGTGTATATCATTGGAGGAAAAAAGGTGATAGTGAAGTAAGGAGAGGGAAATAGGTGTCCGCTAAAAAAAAGGTAACTGTTCTGCGAATAATATCAAGGAGTGCCCTGTCGGGCAGAAATCTCACAAATCAATTCAAATCTTTCAAATCTTTTTATTTTTCATTTTACATACCGCTTCTCCGCTCCATCGGGGGTGAGGACTCGGTGGAAATCGGCGTTCTGCACATCGTCGAGGATGATGGATGGGCGAGCGTCGGGACGGTCGAGCTGGATGTTGATGTTGCTGAGCGAAAGACCGTTGACGTGACGGGCGAAGAGTCCGTAGGCTGGACACTGACCGAGGAACTTGGCAATTTCGGGATACTTTGTGCCAAGTTCGGGATAAGGCTTACTATGAGCTTGCTGTACGCCGCCACGATAGCGCAACTGAATGTTGCTGAGACTGATGTTCTCGAGAGGATGACCTGGCATACCTGTGATTTGGATGCCAGAGAGTGAGTCGCAGTCGTCGGCAATAATGTTGCTGATGCTGATGTCGCGGGCAGAGCTGACGTGAGTGACTTCCTTGGGTCCGCGATTGCGGCAACCTGTGGTGATGTAGATAGGGTAGTGGTGCACGTGGCTCATGGAGATGTCGGTGACAACGATGTTTTCCATGCGTCCTTGATCGACTTCCTCGAAAGCGAGTCCGCTGCTGTAGAAGCAGGTGCAGTTTGAAATCGTGATGTTGCGATAGCCTCCGTTGCTTTCTGTGCCGAGTTTGATGCGTCCGCATACCCAGTTGACTTTTTCAGGAACGTAGGTGCCATCGAGAACGGTACCGACCTTGTAGCCTGTGACGATGCAGTTGGTGACAAGGATGTTCTCGCAGATTTGCGCGCGTTTGAGGGCATAACTACTCTTGAGGACGATGGCATCATCGTGAGGCGTGTTGACTTTCGTGTTGCTCACGGTGGTGAATCGGCAGCAGTCGATGTCGATACCGTCGCGGTTGGTGTCAATCAGCACATTGTCGATGGTGGCGAAGTCGCAACCTGTGATGATGATGGCGAAGTGTCCGCCACGATAGATGGTGATGTCGCGAATAAGTACGTTGCGACAGAGTTTGAGGGCAATCGCCTTGTCGCCTGTGCCAATACTTCCTCCCTGCACGTTGCCTGCAGTCTCGGTGTCCTTGCGGGTGAGACCTTCGCCATCGATGCGTCCACGACCCGTGATGCTGATGTTTTCGAGGTTCTCACCCCAAATGAGCGAATTATGGAAATAGGTGTGGCCTCCGTCTTGGTATTCAGGGAAATTGAACGGCTCGGAAGGGTCGTAGGCTTTGCTGTCGCTGGTGGCAACGATGGTGGCTCCTGCATCGATGTGGAGATTGATGTTGCTCTTCATGTGGATGGAACCACAGAGGTAGTTGCCTGCGGGAAGGAAAATGGTGCCACCTCCATCGGCAGCGGCTTTCTCGATGGCTGCGTTGATGGCTGGTGAATCGAGGTGCTTGCCATCGCCTTTGGCTCCGAAATCACGAACGTTGTAGGACTGGGCGGTGGCAAAAATGAAGAAGGAAAAATGAAGAATGAAGAATAAAAGCCTCACCCCCGACCCCTCTCCAAAAGGCGAGGGGAGTAGAATGAAGAGTCTTCCTATCTTCGAAATAATATTTTGTTTCATGTAAATGCAAAAAGTTTCAAGGCACTTCGTGCCAGTTCCAAAATTCGGGTATAAGGTCTAAAGCTATGTCATACTACTCCCCTCGCCCTTCGGAGAGGGGTTGGGGGTGAGGCTTTTTTTTATTTCACAATCTTTTCTGCTCGTCCACTGGCATGTTTCTGAATGTAGATGCCCGATTGAGAGGGTGAGCTGACACGCTTGCCATTGAGATCGTAGGTGGCAACGATGGGGTCGGACTTGTCCTCGGTGGGGATGTAGTCGATGTCGGCGAAGATGCCTTTATGAGCGGTGTAGTCGGGGAGGTAGTAGCCGAGATGAGGAGGTTGGTTGTATGCCACATTCTGCCAACAGATGCCCATGCGGTAAGTGTGGTCGTGCATGAGGGTTGGCACACGAATGGTGGTTGCTTGATTGGTGGAGAATATCTTCAGGGTGCAGTTGTCTGTAGGGTCCCAAAGAATCACTTCCTCGCGCCAGTCACCGAAGATGTCGCCCGAAAGATTCGGCGTGTTCTTGGTGCCATTGCAAGTGGCAGTGCTGTAGTTCGCCATCGTGTTGGTTCCTGTGATATAGACCGTATTGCTGCTGGTGGCGGTGTAGTAAGTGATGTTGTTGCCATCGAGCAGTTCGTCGTATACGTTGTTTCTCCAATAAATGCGGAAGTTCATGGATGGTTTCTTGGTACCAGCCGATTTGCCCGTTTGGCAATTGTAAGGATTTTGGTCGCGAGTGCTTGGGTCGAATCCTCCGTAAGCCGACCAGAATTCTGCACCACGAACCGTTGGGATGATGTCGGCAGCACAACCACGTCCGTTGTCATCCTGCGAACCACCTGCAAAGATGATTTCGCCTGTGGCAGCGTCGTGGAGGTCCCAAGCTCCTTCAGCAGGCTTTTCTTCATGAACTTGGAAGAGTTCCAGTCCTGGGCGGTCGGGGTCGAAGTCGCCGAGGTGGATGGCATCGCCATGTCCGAAGCCCGTGCTATAGAGAAGCTTTCCGTCGTTGTCGAGAGCTGCAGAACCCCAGACGATTTCGTCGCATCCATCGCCATCCACGTCAGCAATGGAGAGGTTGTGATTGCCATTGCCATACATGGTGCGGCTTCCGCTTTTGCGGCCTGTTGGAGCACCAGGCGTAAAGGTACGGGTGCTGCTTGTGCCAGTGGTGAGTTTGTAGCTGGTTGGGCTATCAGATGCATGGAACCACTTCTGAGTGAGTTTCTCACCATCGAAATCCACAGCCCAAATGTAAGCGAAAGTGTAGTAGCCACGGGAGAAGATACCACTTGGACGCTTGTCGGGACCATCGAGGTAAGCCACGGCTGCAAGATAGCGTTCGCCGCGATTGCCATAGCTACCTTTATCGTTCTTTCCATTTGTTCCCCAGTTGAATGTGCCTTCCGCCTCGCTCAATGCGTTAGTGGCATTGCGGTTCGGATTGTAGGCAATGGTGTGGATGGCTGCACCTGTCTCGCCATTGAAGACGGTGAGGTATTCCTGACCACCGTTCACTCTACCATCGCCATTGCGCCAGTCCTTTGTGTTGCTGGCTGATTTGATGGCTGAAACGGTAGCAGCTTGGTTCACGTAGTTGCCCTGTCCGTCCTTAGAGCCTGGAGCGGTCTTGCACATCAGTTCCGCCTTGCCATCACCATCGAAGTCATAGACCATGAACTGAGTGTAGTGGGCACCAGCACGAATGTTCACACCAAGGTCGATGCGCCACAGCATCTGTGCGGGTTCCACACCGTTCAGGTCGAACTTATAGCAGTCGAGATAGACGTTGCCTGTGTAGCCGCCCTGAGAGTTGTCCTTGGAGTTGCTTGGGTCCCATTTCACGAAGATTTCGTATTGCCCATCGCCATCCACGTCACCTACGGAACAGTCGTTAGGAGAATATGAATAGCTACCGCTGGCGTTTGATGCATTGGCTGGGCGATTGAGTTTGAGAGAAATGAAGAAGTCGGACCATGCAGTAGCCGTGTTGGAGCGATCCACCTCCTCACCATTCACTTTGGCAACGACTTGGTAAGTGTAGGGAGTAGTGCCCAAATCGTTGACGGAATAGTTGGTGGCGGTGAGGTCGGTAGCAATGACTTCGCCATCCCTCAGCACGTCGAAGGTGGTCTGCCAATCGTCGGTGCCAAGGAAGCGCCACGAGAGCAGTTTTTTCATGGCTGACTGCTTGACGACAACGAGTCCACGATCGAGCTTTTCCATCTGTGAAGTGGGGGTTACTTGTGCAAACGCAGTGGAGAGAGAAAGGCTTGTCAAAAGTAATGGAAGTACGAATCTTTTCATATTGGTTTCAATTTATAGGGTTTCGGCAAACCGAAGTTTACGATGGTTTTCAATCTCTTTGGTGCAAAATTACTGAAAATCATGCAAGAGGAGAAGCAAATCTGTTCATGAAATGGTGAAAAACGTACACATTGGGCAAGTATCTGCAAACAAAAGCAGAGGAAGGCTCTGGGAACCCTTCCTCCGCTTCGATATGAGAGAGAAATGTGTGTGTGGATTCTTTACTTGAAAGGCAAGTACCAGTTGGCAGGATTGGTGAGGTCCTTCTGAGGGTTGTTTCCTTTCAGCTTGTCAGCCAGCCAGGTGCTTCCGTAGTTGCCACCATAAATGCCTGCATGGTTCTTGTGACGAGCCAGGCGCATGAGGTCGTAGTAGCGAGTTCCTTCGAATGCAAACTCCATGGCGTACTCATCGCAAAGGATGTCCTCCATCGCATTGATGGTATCTTCCATTGTGGTGGTACCTGCGGCGTGACGAGTTTGGAGCTCTGCATTGGTCTGTGCCAATTCAGCTAATTTCTTGCCAACAATTGCTGGCATCTGATATGGAGAGCGTCCCGGATAGTTTCCATCGGATGTGACGCCAGCACCGTGTGAGTGGATGCCATAGTTGTAGGAAGATGTGAATTGCGAAGCGTATTCGTCACCCATGATGGGGTAGGTCTCTCGGAGAAGTGTGCGCGTCTTGTTGGAAACATACACAGCGGTGGAGTCCATCGAACGTTCGTTGATACCTTCCTTGAGAATCATGAAAGCTGCATCAGGATAGCCGAGGCGGTTGAGGGCTTCAGCGAGGTGGAGCCAAATGGTGGTGCCACGATAGAGGATGATGTTGCCGCTCATATACTTGCGTACCCATATGTGGGTTTCAGTTTCGTTGTTCTCTATCTCTGTTGTCATTCGGAGGGCTTGACCATTTTCTGCACGCATGTCGCCCAAGACGGCATAGTTAGCAAACTGCTGAGCGGGAGCACCTGGCACTTGCTGATAGTAGTAGTAGTGGCTGTTTTCTGCCATGTTGAGATAGGTTTGAGAAGGCACTAACTGCATCTTTTCGTCCCAAAGTTCGTCGGCAGAATTGGAGAGCGCGTAGTAGTTGTAGCCAAATGCTTCAGGCACCTTGGTGACAGTACCGCGAGTGCGATTGACCGACATAGGGATGTAGGAAATGATGTCGAGCACAGAGTTGTTGGAAAAGATGCTTCCGTATGTGTTGTTGTAAGCCATTGCGCCTCCCCAGTCGGATGGCTGAATGAAGTTGTCGTGCTGATTCCAGAAATTCTGGTTGATGGTAGCACCCATGCTATAGGCTTTCTCATCTGCCTTGCAGAGATAGTTCGTGAGATAGGTAGCTGCCTTGGCATAGTTGCCTACTTCGAGATAGAGCTCGCCAAGGATGACATCAACAGGAATGAAGCAGAGGGGGGTTGACATGTTCTTTGCTTGTCCGAAGTTGGTGGTTCCGATGGCTACAGTTCCATAGTTAGGGACTGGGCGACCGCTGTACTGTTCCAAATCGGGAGCAAGGGCACCAACGATGCCATTGATGTCGAGCTGAGGGTAATTGCTGTTGTTTATCTGCGAGATGGTAGTAAGAGGCTCAGTGAAGAATGGCACGCTGCCATAGTTGCGAGCCAACTGCAGGTAAGCCCAAGCACGGATAGCCTTTACGGCTGCATATTCGTTCATCACCACTCGGGTGCTACCCGTGATGAGGGTGGTGTCGCGATGCGCAATGTAGTAGTTGCAGTTGTTGATGACGCGATAGTAAACGTATGCGCTATCGTAGGCATTCTCAGTAGTGGCGGAGAAGTTCTGCAATTGACGGAGGGAATTGAGCGTGTAGTCGGTGGTGCTTACCAATTCGCCTCGCATTTCTCCCTGGAACACATACTGGTCGGCCACTTGCTGCATTGCCTGCAAGATGCCGAATGCGAAGAAGATGGAGTCAGTTTTCTCATCAAGCTCATAGTCGAACGCCTGCATGGTGGAATCCGTCTCGATCATATCAGAACAAGAGGAAAGAGTGAAAAGTGAAAAGTGAAGAGTGAAAAGTGTAAGTAGCATCATCACTCCGCTTCTCATCTTATGTATTATATTGTACTTCATATAGAAATAAATTAAAAATTAAAAATTAAAAGATAAAAATTAAAAGCTTGGATGCTCAAGGCATTTTTACTTTTTAGTTTTTACTTTAATTAGAGATTGATTTTCAGACCTACAAGGAATGAACGACTTTGAGCAACGTTTCCTGCATCGATGCCCTGATAGAGCACGCCATTACCAATAGAGAATTCTGGGTCGCTGCCAAGATAATGGGTGAAGGTGAAGAGGTTGCGTGCCTCTGCCCAAATGTTAAGACCTTGGAGCCAAGACCAAGAACCAGGAACAGGAACATTGTAGTTGAGTTTCACAGTCTTGAGACGGAGGTAGGAACCATCTTCAATCCAACGGTCGCTGAAGCGGTTGTTGCCAAGTGGATCGCCGTAGTTCACGCGTGGAAGGTCGGCTTTCTGACCTTCGTAACGCCAGCGGTTCACTTCTGCTACTTGCTGGTTGAAGAAATTGCTACCTGAGTTGAGGATAGAGCGCTGATAGTTGTAAACATCGTTACCAAGGCTATAGTTGAAGCCGATATTGAGTGTGAAGCGCTTGAAGTTCACGTTGGCAAAGATGTTTCCGTAGATGTCTGGGTTTGGATCACCAATGATCACCTTGTCGGCTTCAGAAATAATACCGTCGCCATTCTGGTCAATGAAGTGGACATCGCCCGCACCGAAGTTGTACATAGCGCCTGTCTCGTCAATCATATAAAGGTAATCACCCTTGTTTGCTTGTTTGGCTTCAGCATCTGTCGAGAAGATACCTGCGGTCTGATAACCGAAGAACATGCCGACTGGATTGCCAACAGAGGTGATGATGTTCTTGTCGCCATAGATGGAAGAGGTGAAGTCGCCATCAGGAAGCTTCGTCACCTTGTTCTTGTAATGACCGACTGTAGCACCGATTTCCATGTTCCAATCCTTGCTGACGATTGGCTTGAAGGAAATGCTTACTTCAGCACCCACATTGCGAAGGCTTCCACCATTGCTCCAGTAGTTGTTGATACCACCGATTGGGTTGTCGAACGACTTGAGCGCAAGGAGGTCCTTGGTGTTGTGAACGTAGAAATCTACGCCTGCGCCGATGCGGTTGTTCACGAAGTAACCCTGAACACCTACGTTGAACTTCGTGGTGGTTTCCCACTTGATGTCGTCGTTTCCGATGTTCGTGAGCTGCAAACCTGTTGCACGGTAATTGTATTTCACTGCGGAAAGGCTGGTGCGAGCAGCGTAGTTCGAAATGTTGTCGTTACCGCTCATGTCGAAGCCTGCGTTGATGCGGAGGTAATTGACACCATTGGTCTTTGGGAACCACTTTTCGTTCGTGAGCACCCATGCTGCCTGAACGCTTGGGAAGATAGCCCAACGAGTGCCGAACATCTTCAGACCCTTGTTCTCACCAAAGCGGCTGTTTGCTTCAGCCAAGAGTGAAACGGTAGCGAAATACTTGTTCATGTAGTTGTAGTCGAAGTTGCCATACCACTGCATGTTCTTCCAAGCATCGTTGGCACCTCTCACTTCCTGATAGCCAGAAGAAGCGGAGAGGGTAGGATTCTTGTCGTTGGTCTCGGAAGTATATTCCGTGGAGAGCTTTGGAGAATCGTAGGAGAAAGTCTGGTAACGGAAACCACCAAATGCCGACAAAGTATGCTTGCCATAGTTGTGATTCCAGTCCAAACGTGTGTTTGTCACGAAGATATTCTCCTTCGAGAAGAGAGACATCACCATGGAGGTCACAGTACCGAGGTCACTGATTTCGAAGGAAGGAACACCCACGAATGGGCGATAGTAGCGTTGGCTATTGCGGTTATAGCTGTAGCTGACATCCTCAGTCAGTTTCAAGCTCTTGTTGATGTCGAGTGTAGGCACCAAACGAACATTGAAGATGGTGTTTTCAGCCTTGTTCTTGTTGTCGCCGTTGGCATTGTTGAGAATGGCAACAGGGTTGGCAAGCGAGTAGCCGCTGCCCAGCTGACTATAGATGTCGTCGTAATTGCTGAGGAGAGAAGTATATTTCCCCTGAATGGTGCTATACTGATAAGGGCTAACGATTGGAGCCTTGATGAGCGAGAGGAAAGTAGGTGACGTGATGGTACCACTGCTGAGGTTAGCTGGTGCTCCATCGTCGAACACGTCGTTGTTCGTACGAGAGATGGAGATGTCGAACTTAGTGGTCAGCTTCCTGAAGATTTCAATGTCGGTGTTGAAACGCACATTCATGCGGTCGAAACCATTCTTCTTGGCTGTGGATTTGGCATCCATGTAGCCGATGGAAAGGTTGTACATGCCCACATCGTCACCACCTTGCACATTCACGTTGTAGTTCTGGGTGATGGCATCACGATATACGTAATCCTTCCAATCCACATCGTTATGATAGGTGTAATAGTAGTAGTTCGTTGGGTCGTCGTTGAGGAAGTTGAACTCGATAGGGTTTTTGCGCTCCTGTATTTCGGTCATGGTGCCGAGCAACTCAGTGGCATAGTTGCGATACTGAGATGCGTTCATCACGTTTGGAAGCGATGGCTTGAGGGTGATGCCTGCATAGATATTCGCATCAATGCGAGTAGCCTGCGAGTGACCACGCTTCGTGGTAATCAGGATGACACCATTCGCACCTCGAGCACCATAGAGGGCGGTTGCATTCTTCAGCACTTGCACACTCTCGATGTCGTTGGTGGAGATGTTGGAAAGCATGTTCACAAACTGACCGCTATGGAGTGCACTGCGGTCGAGTTGCATATCCTGCTCTATGCCATCCACGAGGATGAGTGGCTGAGCGTTTGCGTTGAGAGAGTTCAAACCGCGGATGAACATGGCTGCACCGCCATCGGCAACACCCGAGCGCTGAATGGCATGGACGTCGCCACCCAACTGGTTCTCAATGTCGGCATCAATGGTCACATTGTTGGAGTTGCTGGTGTCAATCTTCTTGCTGGCAGTATAAGTGATGGTGTTCTCATACATCGAATTAAACTTGCCGCTCAGCATCTTCACAACCACCACTTGCGATGGGTCGTCGTTGTTGATGGCTATCTGCTGGCTGGCATAGCCTGGAGAGAAAGCAAAGAGCGTGGTGGTAAAGGTAGGGACCTTGATGGTGAAATTACCTTCTTCGTCCGACATGGCTGCATATTGTGTATTGCCGAGCATCTGGAGTTGCACACCAGCGAGTGGTGCACCCGTGCCCATGTCGTACACCTTGCCACGAATTTCCATGGTTGGATATTTCGACACTTGCTTTTCGCGCTTTGGACGCTTCACAGTTTGTGCCTCTTCTGCCTCTCCTGCTTCGTCTTGAGCCAAGATAGGAGCGGAGAGAGAGAGTGCAAATGCACAGAGCATGAAACGGAGGCTCTGCTTGTGGAGTATGTTGTTATTGCTTCTCATAATCAGTTTCCTCCTTTTTCATATTCTTCCATTTCCACTGGCTTCAGGATGATGGCTGCAATGCGAAGGTCGCGCGTGTAGGTCGCCATCAAAGTCTTGTTGAAGACACTGAACGGAGAGGTGATCTTGATGTTTGGATAGTAGTTGTTAAGACCAGCGTAGCAAACAGGGAATGTGTGCTGGCCGATGAAGAGAGTATCCACCTTGGTTGTGTCGTTGGTGTAAGTGCCTAAGTCAATGTCGGCAAGCGCACCCTTTTCGTTGCAGTAGTTGAGCTTCACATTGATTTGGTTAGGCTTTGTTTCCGCTGCGGAGTCAGCCAAGGAGATATTGGCAGGAACTATCACAAGGTAGATGTTGTAAGTCGTAGAGAGTACATTTGGCAAGAAGATGTCGAGCTCAGGCTTCGAGTAGTTGCTCGTTGGCTCCACCCATGCGTAGCGGAGATCGCCATTGATTTGCGAGAAATCTACCTTTGTGGAGTCTGGGTCATCCACTCTCACGATGTGCGATGTTCCTGTGAGGATGCGAGCTCGGTTGTTGATGGCAGATGCTGTAATCATTGGTGCAAAGGTTTCCCAAGGATGGAACTCGAGGGAATCCACGAAGTAAACTTTACCATTGCTCATTTCGTGAGTAGATGTGGTAGCTTTGAGAATCTCTTGAGGATTCGAAAGCTTGTTGTGGGTCGTTGAACGAAGTGAGTCGGTAGCACCCACCTGATTCGTCTGAAGGAATGCGTTGTAGGTGTCGTTATAGCTGTAGGCAAGGTTGCGAATGATGTTACGCTTCACGAGCGAGTCTGTCATGTAGCCTGTGTCGAACGAACTCACCTGCAGGGTCTGAATGTCGGAATTGGAAGTGGAGTTTGCCAAATCCTGTGACTTCAGCGTGTTGATGTATTTGTAGTAAGGCTTCATCTTGTCGTAGGTCTTATTCCATGCGTTGTTGGTTGGATAGAGGAACAAGTAGGAGCTGTCTTCCTCTTCCAAGCCTGCATTCAGGAAGCGAAGCAAGGTGTTTTCTGTCACCATCACGGAGTCGATATAAGTCTGACGTCCATCCACGATTGGACCTACCACGGAACGTTCTTCATCCAGATAGGTGTACTCATATTTGTGGAAATGGTTGGCGATAGAATCCACACCATTCTGCTCCTGAATATATTCATACACATTTGGCAAGAATGGAGCTTCTTGAGCAAGAATGTGCATCGTTCCGTTCACGCTTGGTAAGTTCGCCTTCTGGATCTTCATGCCTGAAAAGGTGTAGCCAGCAGCACTGCCTTCGAAGATGTGGCTTTTCAGGTTGAGGGAACGGATACGCTTGGAGAAAGCACCCGTTGCAGCGTGATTGTATTCTGCAATGTGGTTCTTCACAAACTGATAAAGCACTTCCTTGTTGTCGGCTTGCAGCAGTGCCTGGTCGTCGTAGGTTCCATTGAGTGGAGCCCAAACGGTGTAGGCATGAGCGGCATGAAGCTCGTCGTCGAAACCGACTTTCTTGATGATGGCGGCAAATTTGCTGAGTTCAGCATTCTGCGAGATGTTTTCCCACAGCGTGAGGTCGGCAGAAGGATTCACTGCGTCGGACTTCACCTCGTTGTAATCATCCCAGTCGGAGCATGAGGTGGCAGTCAGCATGGCTGCTGCCCCTATCATGAGTCCTATATATTTATGTAGTTTCATATATCTTTGATTGTTTATTGAAATTGCTTTCTTTCAACTAAATCTTGTTTTGGAAAAGGCTTGGATTAGAACCAGTCCTCAGAGTATTGGTCGTTGTTCACAACAGAGATTGGCACGAGCTCGATGAAGTCAACCTGCCATTTCAAGTCGGTTTCGTCGCTGATAACGCTCTTGATGCGGAACCAGTGGTCGTCGCTCTGCTTGAATGGGAGGGTTCCGAGGATTCGGCGGAGGGTTACGACTCCGTCACCACGGCAGTTGGATGAAGTGAGTTCGTCACCACCTGTGCCTGGGTGTCCACGGAAACTGAACGGAGCACGCATATAACCACGGCTGCGCATAGCCAAGTCGGTAGCAATACCTCGGTCGTCTTCCTCATAGAAAGGAGTCCAACCAATGCGTGGGTCCTCTTCCTGGATACGCACATCGAGTGGAATGCTGAGTGCCTGCATACTCTGCACGTTGGTGCTGGTACCAAGATAGAACTGCATCATGCCTCCGTGACCCATTGGAGAGTAGAAGAGACGGAATTCGTAAGTGCCCGTTGGCACTGGCGGAATCTTGATGGCAATATCGTAGTTGTTCCATCCCTGGAAGGCATCGGCTTGATAAGCGCGATAGTCGCCCTTCACGTTGTAGCGCAAGTTGGAGGTTGTGTTGTAAACCACTACGTCGTCGAAGAAGTCGGTAGGGAAGGCAACACGAGCACCACTGCCGCCACCGTTGAGGATGGATATTTCGCTCATCGACTTGTAACGAATGCCTGTATTGATGAATTCCTCAAGATAAGTAGTCGTCTCGAAGCGCAGACGCTCATTGAGCACGCCGTTTGGAACATTCGCGTTGTAAACCAAGATGCTGCGGATTGGGTGAATATAACCGTTGTAAGCCATGATGTCCTCGCGAACGATGCTTACACCAGCCTGCTTCACTTCATGGTTCGTACCCATCGTACCCACTTCGTTCGTGAGGGTGTTGAACGTGCGATAGCGGTTGATGTAAAGGCTCTTGCCTGGCTGAGGTTCCCAAATCTTCAACAGCGTGTTAGGCAACATGGTTTCGTAGTAGTCGTAAGGTTCACCACCATTCACGTAGTTCCATTTCGAAACGGCTGTGCTAACACCCGATGGGTTTTCGAATACCAACTGGTCTTGTGCCATGGAAGCATAAAGGATGTGGTATGCCACGAACATGTTCAAGGCATTGAAACGGTTCGTATAGTCGTTGCCTGTGCTCACAGTCAATCCCTTTTCGTTCATGTAGTCGTACCATGTAGGTGCGTTCTGATAGACTTTGTTGGCATAAGCAATGAGGTCGTCGATGTTGTTGATGCCATAGTTAGCAAATACGGCATCGCTTTCTGCAAAGATAGTGTAACCAACAGGACAACTGGTTGGCTGATAAAGAACAGAGCCGTCCGTGTCGCTGTGGTCTGGCATCAAATCCCAGGTCTTTCCCTTGTCGCTACGAGCCACAGCATCTGCAAGACCCGTCATGTGGAGAGCTTGGTTGAAGATGGTATAACCTTCAAGATGCTCAAAGGTGTCACCCAAAAGGCGAGTTGTGCGAGGCACCACCTTAGTGATTTTGTGAACAATACCGTTCACCACTTCATTGTCTTCGCTCGTAATCACCGAAACACCATTCAGAACGGTGCGTCCAAGGGAATCAACAGTAGTGGAGATAGGTCGTCCCAACATCGTGGAAATGGTTGTACCTGCACCACCCATCTCGATGATGCTGTAGAGTCCATTGGCGATGTGGTACTTGGCAATATCGATGCAAAGGCTGTCGGTCAAGCCTTCCAAAGAGTTGTTCGTCATGCCGTTGTGATCAATCACTGCGTCTTTGTCGTTCCACAAACTATCAACGTAGGCAGCAATTCCCTCGTTCGAAGGAGCATACACGGTGTATTGTCCGTAGGAAGCCATGGTACGGAGCAAGTTGGCACGCTGCAAGATATAAGTAAACGAAGTCAGTGTGGAGTCCTTTGTGAGAAGGCCTTCAATGGTTTCGCCTGTACTGGTATAGAGGTTCTCACCATCTGGGTCGTCCACGCAAGACACGAGTCCGAATCCAAAGCTGGAAATGGCAATCAAACTTGCCCAAAAGAATTTCTTCATTGTTTTCATATTGAGTTCCTCCAATTAATAGTTCTTTTCCCACAGGTCGCTTGATGAGTAAGCTGGATTCTGCTTCAGCAGTGAGTTTACTTCTATTTCGCTTTCAGCCACAGGCATGTAGAGGTAAGGTTCTGTGCGCATCTTGGCACTGACGGAAGTTCCTCCTGCCGTGTATTTGCGAGTCATCAAGTTCATCATGTCCTTGCTCACGTTTGGCATTGCTTTTCCTTGCTCGTTCTGCTGGGCGAGGGTAGTGGTGTAGTCCACGTTCGTCATGCGGCGATAACCGTAGCGAAGAAGGTCGTACCAGCGCTTGCCTTCGAAGCAGAGTTCACGCAAACGTTCGCTCAGCACGAGGTTTTCCATGCGGTCAACAGTGTTGTAGTTACCCCATTTCAGAGAGTCGCTCGCAAGGCTTCCTTCGTAGATGGAGCGGTTGTTCACAGCCTGAACGATATTGAATGCCTGACGAAGCAAAGTGTCAGTTTCATCCGTAGCCAACTGAACCATTGCCTCTGCCTTCATCAGCATCACGTCGCTCAGGCGATACACGATGTAGTTCTGACGGAAGTTAGTGAAAGCACGGTCCGTTTCTCTTTCTCTGCCGCCTGCCGAAGCGGGATTACCCACCGACCAGTTTGTCTGTGTGCAGAGCTTGCGAATGTCGTATGACTCTTCGGAAGTACCTGCCTTATAGACGTTCTCCACAAAGCGATAGTCGCCGTTCTTCTCATATACGTTGTTCGTTCCGCGCATACCGAAGATAGCAGCTGCACGCAGGTAGCCGTAAGTGGAGTTGTTGTTGGCATATTTGTAGTAGTATTGGCAAAGAGCCGTATTGCTGTTGTTCGAACCATCGAATTGCAGTTCGAAGATGCTTTCTTCAGCATTCTGCTCGATGAACAGTGAGTTGTAGGCATCTTTACCGTCTTTCAGTGGGTATTCTTTCTCTTCCAGTTCGAGTGGACCCGTCTTGTGCTGAGCCTTCTTCGATTCTATCACCTTATTACTATAGAAGATAGCTTGCTCGTAGTCGCTGTTGTTCTTCATGATTGAAGCACGCCACAAGTAGATGTCGGCAAGCAGTGCATCCACACCGTCCTTGTTGAACCATCCCACGCGGCGCCAGTCGTTGAAGGCTTCTGCCGAGATGATGTTGGTTTCTGCTTCCTTCAAGTCGTTGATGCAGCAGGTAAGCACGGAGTCAGGATTCGACTGAGGCAAGAGCAGGTTCTGGCTGCTGTTCATGAATGCCTCTCCAGAGTAAGGTACATCGCGGAAGTTGCGAACCAGGTAGAAGTAGCAAAGAGAACGGAGCGCCTTCATCTGTGCACAGTCGGATTTCCAGTCGCCTTCAGTATAGGAAGGGTCGATGTCAATCACTGCCTTCGACTTTTCCAGCACGATGTTGCAAATGTTGATAACGGAATAAAGGTTTGCCCAGTTGGCGTAAGTATTCGTAATCTGAATGTTGGCAGCGTAGATTTCGTTCAGTGCCTCAGTCGTGGAATTGCTGATGGAATTCACGAGCACTAATTCATCGGAACGGAAGTCGCCCCAGACAATCAGTCGAGTCATCAAGTCGGTGGAGAGCATGCTCTTGTAGGCACCATTCACCATCGACGATACATCCGATTTGGTCTGCCAGAAGTCCTCGTCAACAGTTTTGTTGTAAGGCAACAATTCAGTATCCACACAGGAACTGAGCATCAGACCCGTTAATATGATGATTGAAAGTATCTTTTTCATATTCTTATAGAGTTTGTTAGTTCTTGAGTCTTTCGAGGGAGAGTCCTCTGATTTCTCAGTGTCTCCAACTCAAAAACTTTGATTAGAATCCTATGTTGATATTTGCTGTAAAGTACTTCGAACGTGGAGTTTGTGAACGGTCAGTTGCCACACCCCAAGAGCCTACGCTGATTTCAGGGTCGGTACCGCTATACTTCGTCCAGCAATAGATGTTGTTGATAGAGAGAGATGCCTTCAAGCTGTTCAAGCCCCACTTCTTCACCTGTTTGCTTGGGAAGCTATACATCACCTGCAAGTTCTGGAAACGAACGAAACCACCATCTTCGATGTAGCGGTCGGAACCCTGCCAGTTGTAGCCCGTACCGTACATAGCGCGAGGCATTGGCGTGTCGTCGCCATCCTTACGCCAGCGCCAGTTCACGGTTGAGCACTGGTTGTAGGTGTCGTACATCTTCTCAATCTGCATACGAGCGTAGTTGAACACCTTGTTGCCGAAACGGTACATGAAACGTGCCTTCAGACTCCAGTTTCCATACTTGAAATTGAAGTTGAAACCACCGTTCACCTTTGGCAGAGAGTTGCCGATATACACGATGTCGAGCGCGTTGATTTGTCCGTCGTTGTTGATGTCCTCATACATGGCATCACCACCTTGGAACGTGTAGGTCGAACTACCATCCTGATAGTTGTAAACCAAGTGCTGAGGAGTGCCCTGATTCGTCATGAGCACCTTGCCGTCAGCGCCAATCACCACTGGGAAGGTCTTGCCTGCGGCGAGTTGTTCGTTAATCCATGCCTCATACTGAGCGACGTTCAGATTGTTTTCCTTTCTGTAGTTCTCCAAGTAGTCGTAAGAGTATTGGAAAGTGCCCTTGTAGCGGAATCCATACATCGAACCGAGTGGGTTGTTGAGCTGCACACGGTTGAGCAATGCACCGCGAGTGGTGGCAACCCATTCCTGGTTGATAGAAGCCAACACGGTTGGGTCCATTTCCTTGATGAGGTTCTTGTTCTGAGCGATATTGAAGCCGAGACCGAAGCTGAATTTACCCTTCTTGATGATGTCTCGGGCATTCACGTTCAATTCCCAACCTTGGTTGGTCATTTCGCCTACGTTTGCCCAGCTCAGAGATGAGAAACCTGTGGTGCGAGGAATACCCACACTCTGCATCAGCAAGTCTTTTGTATCCTTATAATAATAGTCGAATTCAAAGTTCAATTTGTTTTCAAACATACCGAGGTTGAAACCGAGGTTCACACTACTGGTCTTTTCCCAGCGCAGGTCGTCGAGTTTCAGCGCGTCGAGCGATGCAGTGTTGGCTGCCGTGCTTCCCACACCATAGTAGCCGTCCGAAGTTGAATAGGTGTTGAAGTACAGGTAGTCAGCTGAAGGAGCACGTCCGTTGATACCGTAGCTGGCACGCAGACCGAGAACCGATACTTTGATTTTGTCCATTGTAGGACGCATGAATGGTTCGTCGCTGATGTTGTAGCGGAGGGAAACACCTGGGAAATAAGCCCACTTGTGAGCTGGACCGAACTTGGAGTTACCATCGGCACGGATGGAGAAACCTAAGCTGTAGCGACCATCCAAATAGGAAGCGTGCAGGTTATAGAGCAGGTTCTGGTCAGCGCTGCGGCTGTTGCTGCTGCTCATTGCACTGAGATAACCATCTGCCACAGTCGAGGTGATGCCACCTGGCAACTGCTGCATGGTGTTGCTCTGAGCGCTGCTCTTCGACTGATGGAACTCATACTGTGCCATCATCGTCACGGAGATGTTCTCGTTGTTGAAATGAGGCGTGTAGTTCAAGCGAGAACGACTACCAATGCGGAAGCGGTTGCTCTCTGAACTCTGGCTCATGTTGTAATTTCCACTGGTCCACGAGTTGGTGCTCAGCGATGCTGGATACCAAGATGGTGAACTGTTGGAATAAATATCGAAGTCGATACGCTGCTCAATGTTCAAGCGGTGAGAGTGGTCGTCTGTGCCCAAGAGTTCATACTTGAGTGTGAAGTCTGGAGTCAGACGATAAGTCTTTTCTTTTGCCCATGCCTCGTTGGCAATAGCCACAGGGTTGCCAATCGCACGGATAGCACTGAGGCGGGTAGAGGAGAAGTTGCCTGCGTATGGGTCGCCACTTGGATTCATGATGTAGTATTCATCCGTGTCGTTTCCGTTGGCATCCTGACGATAGATTGCCATGTTTGGTGCCAAGTTCAGTGCCTTGCCGAGCAGGTTGTTCTTTGCCGAACCGTCGAAGTTACGGTCGTTGTTGGTGTAGGTGAGGGCGAAGTCTGTCGAGAAACGGATGCGGTCACTCACGTTGTAGTCGAGTGCAAGACGAGTGGTGAAACGGTCGAGGTTCTGCTTGATGATGGTACCCGACTGCTTGTCGTAACCAGCACTGATGCGGAAGGTAGCACGCTCACCACCACCTGTGAGGTTGAGGTTCCAGCTGTGCTGCTGACCAAACTGACTGACAGCTTTCACCCAGTCCGTGTTGTTGTTCCAGTTCTCATATTCCGACCAGCTCTTGTCGTAGTTCAATTCGGCAAGCGTTGTGGTGGCAGTCGATGACTGAGAAGGATTGTAGAATTCCTCCTTCATCATCATCGTGTAGTCGTCACCATTCAGCAGGTCGTAGCCCTTTGGCTGCCATGTGCCTGTAAACTTATAGTCGAAGGCAACGCGTGTCTTACCACGAACACCGCGCTTGGTGGTGATGAGAATCACACCGTTCGCACCATTCGCACCCCACACAGCTGTTGCGGCTGCGTCCTTCAGCACGGTGATGCTCTGAATATCTTGTGTGTTCACAGAAAGGAGGGAAGCATATTCTTCTTCACCTGCATTCTGGAAGTCGAAGTTCTCGTCAGGGTTGTCGAAGATTTTGTCGTTCACAACGATGAGAGGGTTGGCGTCGCCCGTGATGGTAGTCACACCACGCAAGCGCATCTGAGTACCAGCACCAAGGTTACCTGAGTTGGCAACGATGTCGAGACCGGCAATCTCACCCTGCAATGCCTCGTCGGCACTCGTGAAGGCAAGACCTTCCACGTCTTCCATGTTCATGGTCTGCTGTGCTACTGAAATTTCCTTCACTGGGATGCTCAAACCACCCGACTGAGTGCGGTTGGCTTTCACAACCACTTCCTGGATGGCAACGGCGTCGCTGCCCATCACTACCCTGAAGGTACGCTTGTTACCAATGTCGAGCACTTGTGTCTTGTTGCCTATGAACGACACAACGAGCTTGTTCTTTCCACTCTTGATTGGCATAGAGAAGTTACCGTTGGCATCCGTGGCAGTAGCGTTCACGATACGGTTGTTCGCATCGCGCTCCACAACGTTCGCCATCATCACAGGACCGAAGTCGTCAACCACAGTTCCCGAGATGCGATTATCCGTCTGTGCCAGTGCCATCTGCACCATCGTGCAGAAGAGCAGTGCTATAGCTAATATCTTTTTCATACAATTCTTATTGTTTCAAGTTTCAGGAGTCCTTTTAATCCTTTAAATCCTTGATTCATGTTTCACTTTTAACAACGGAAATATCGGAAATTATTCGGAATATCGGTTTTTTTTTAGCTACGTCGAGCTAAAGGTTCAGAAATCCTTTTAATCCTTTAAATCCCTGATTTTTGTTTCTACAGTCGGTTGATGGCTTTGCGTCGCACATATTCCTTTTGAGCCTTCACTCTCGAAGCCTTGGTCGCCCATTCAGCGTCGTAGCGCTTGTTTTTGCTGTTGAAGAGTGGCTCTGTAATCTCGTGTACTGCACAGAACGAAGAAGTGGTGATGGCTGTTGCACTTGCTCGGTCTGAGTTGAACCAATAGTCGCGTGTCATGCGGTTGGTGAGTTTGCTTGGGTCGGTGGCATCAATCGTGTGCTCCACGCCTGCCAAGTCCTTCACCACCAATTTCTTGTTACCGCCTGTGACGGTCACGTCGAGCGACACACCCACGTTGTCATACGACAAAGTCTGGTAAGTACCGCCTTCCACCTTGTTGTCGGCATAGAGACTGATGCTCTGGAAGTGGAAACGACAGAAGTCGCGCATAGCCTTCACCTTGGTCCAGAGTTCTGACTTCATTGCTTCCACCTTTGCTTCGTCCGTTTCTTCAAGACCAGCGGTGTAAACTGCTTCCACCTCTTCCCAATTTGGCAAACCTGCTGCGTAAGCCTTTTCCATGGCAGCGTTGTCTGGAGCATAGAGTGTGTAGTTATAGGTGTTGAACATCTTCACGTTCTCGTCCAGGCAAGCCCGCTGAATCTTCGAGTCGCCAGTGCCGTAGGTGCTGGTGAAGATGGTGTATTGGTCTTGCTCCGAAGTGCCAAACTCGTTCAGCGTAGCGTCGATGCCAATCCAGCTGAGGATGTTGTCAGCAGCAAAACCAGAACAGAGCTTGTAGAACTCGCTAAACTGACTGTGGTTCTGAAGCACCTTCGACACACTTTCCTGTGGAGCCTGAATCACGTGGTCAATTCGGTAAGCATGACCGTTCTTTTCCTTGTAGTCCACCTCAATCTTCGATGGAGTGATGCCGTTGTAGAGCTGAGAAGCACCATACACATGATTGCCTTCCTTGCCACCATCCACGTAGATTTCACCGCCGTGCTTCGTCTTGTAGTAGTTGTTGTTCATACCGATAGAGTCGCCTTCCTCGAGAATCACGGTGTGGAAGTTCAAAATATCGGAGAGTGCAGACTTGATGCGAGCCAAGTGGTTCTGATTGGTCAAACTCAAGGTGGCAATCAGGTCGCCCACTTCCCCTGTCTGCGGGTTATATTTATACGTCTGAACCTTGAAAGCCTGAGAAGAAACCACGCTGGTGTCGTACCAGAAACGAATCACTTCCTGCTGGCTGTGTCCCAAGGTCGTTGGGTCGATATAGTACTGGTCGAATGCCTCGTCGTCTGGAATGAAGAACGCGTAGTTGGCACTCATTGCCAAGAGGTAGAAGCGGAAGTCAATGCCCAAGTAAGTGCGGTCCTGCACAGCCCAGTTCATCACGCGCATATCAGGATAAGAGGAAGATGGCGCCAAAACGGCTTGGTACTCGTCTGGAGCAATCATGTCCTTCAGAATGTAGATGACACCGTTGTTGGCAAAGCGAATGTCGTACTTGCCGTCACCCTTCGTCTGCAAGTAGCTCATGTTCATACCCATGTTCTCGCTGGCATCGTTCGAAATGGTGGTGAACTTGCTTGGAACAGTGGCAACAAACGACGATTTCTGCAAGTTGCGCACAAAGGCAGTCAGAATTTGGTTGTTGGCAACGTGCAGCGAGTCGAGGTTCTCAATGAGGTTTGCCTCTGTGTTCTCCTTCTTGCCATAGATGTCGATGAGGTAAGCACCTGCACCACCTGGGAGGAAATACTTCTTCACAGCATCGTCAGTCGGAATAAACATCGCACCGATGTCGGTGATGGTGTTGTCCAAGCCCGTATTGTAGGCACTGGCTGGATAATACTGGTTCCATCCTGGGTCATAGGAAAGCACACCCGAAGTTGACAAGGTCTTGCCGTTAGGGTCAACAATCAGTGTGGCATTCTGAGAACGGGAACTCAGATAGCGTTTTTCAAAAATGGAGTCAATCTGCTGGTATCCGTTTTGGATAGCCCAAGCATTATAGTTGTTAGTGATGGTTGCGTTATAATAAGGTGCAGCATAGTAGTCAAGGATGTGGTTGAAAATCGTGGTGTTCTCACTGCGTGCCAGCACGTCAGCCATGTTGCCTGGTGGAACAAGCACGTCTTTCACCTGATGGATGTAACCGTTCTTACAAGTCACGTCGCTCGTTATCACTTGGTCGTCGAAGATGTATGCGCTACCCTCCGTGTAAGGAGAACCCGTCAGGATGGCAAAGTCGCTCTGCTCACCGCTCACGGTGATGTTGTTGTTGAGCATGTGCTCACGAGTGAAGTGTACCATCATAGGGCGAGTGGCATCGCTCACGATGTACATGCCGCCGCTCTTCTGGCGATACTTGTCCCAATACTGATTGTTCTTTGGCAAGTCCTTGCCGTCGATGTGAGTCACCGAGTCGATGACGCTGATGCTCGTCTGGTGCTTCACAGCCTGACCCTTCACCACATCCGTCGTTCCACTCGATACGTTAGGCAGCATACTCAGCAGCAGCGAATTGTCGATCATCGACGAATACAGCAGCAGCTTTTTCTGGGTGTTGCTCAGTTGCTCATAGCTCCGAACACCCCAGATGTTAGATTGGAAGAAGCGGTCGAAGGCTTCGTCGTTCGCAGGGAAAATGGTCTTACTACCCGTGCGGCTCAGGGTTTCCGACTCGCCCAAGTCGCTAATCAACTTCTTGTAGGTGTTGAACGTGCCTTGTAAGCCGTTTCTCGCTGGGTTCGACAATTCCTCGAAGATGCTTTCGCCCAAGAAACTTGGCTTGGAGTCCGCATCCACTTCTTCATACTTGTCCACACAGCTGCTCAGCAAAGCCAAAACAGCCAATGGCATCAATAAAAAGAATTTTTTCATAAGGATAATAGTTAGTTGAATTATTGTATAATTTGCCGCAAAATTAAAAAAAAATTAAGAGACATGAAACTTTGTTTAACACTTTACACGCATATATGTACTAATTTAAATGTTTTTGAACGATTTTTTGCTCCTTCCCAGTCCTCATCCACGATTACTTATTTTGGAAAGAAATTAGAATAATTAAAATAATTTCTCCAAAAATGCGTGTTTGTTTAAAAACAATTTAATTTCTGATATAATTATTCTAATTTCTTTCCTAAAAACCTATTTATACCACCTCATTTCTTCCGATGAATTCGCCATTATTTGCATTCTGTGGTATGCGCAATCAGGTCAAAAGTCAAAAGTCAAAGGTCTAAAGTCAAGGGTCAAAGGCTTACCATCCGGAATGAACTTTTCACTATTCCTTTTTCACTTTTCACTTTTCACTCTCCCCCTCGGGGGAGCAGGAGGGGGGCTTCTCCTTTGCGGGGTTGGGGATGATGCTTCTTTTTCCTTTGCTTATTCTGAACTTTTCCTTTGGTTTTACTGAATCGCCGAGCCCTCAACAAAATGATAGCGAGCCTTCGCCATCGCAACGCCGAAGGCTCGTTATCGAAACGCCGAGCCTTCGGCAACTAGTTGAATTCAAAGGAGCGGTTCAGTCAATCCACAAATGCACTTCTGAAAATCCCCAAAAGCAGTCCACTCAATCTCCACTGAGAGGGGAGAGATAGGGGAGGAAAACCATCCGTATGGCTTACTCCTCCCCTCGGAGAGGTCGGATGGGGACTTCCAACATCCCGTTGTCCTCATATTCCCTTTTTCTTCTCCATGTTCATTTGTGATAATTTGTTGACTCTTTTTTTGGCTATTGAAAAATAAACGCTACTTTTGCGATGTTAAATCAAAAATATGTCGAACCCATAAAAAATAGTTGTGATTATGAAAGGAATAGTTGGCGTATTTACTTTTACTTTTTCAGAGAAAACTGGTAAAAATAATCAGAAGTTTAATGGGAAACTTGTAGAACCTAAGATTACCATGAGATATTTATTATTAGCAATTCTTTCTCTGTTCCTTTTACACGGACTGTCGGGCTGTAGTAGTTCGTATGAAAGGTTTGAAGATAGTCACTATGACTCAATGATGTCTCATTTTTTGGAGGCACATTTAAGATACCCAAAAACGGGTGAAGATTTCTGTTATGGACTGTTCAAGGAAGACAGTGTTGATGACTTTCGTGGCTTTTTGAAGTTTGAGAGTGAGGTGTTGAATTATGATTTGATGCATGTGGATTTGAATCACCTTTCTTATCAAAACTATTGCATACTACTTGACTCTTTGTGTCTTAGGAGACAGCGACTTATTTCGCATTTTGAGAATATTCCAGACTCTCACTTTGTGGCTGAATATCTCAGTTATACGTCTTGGTTAGATATCTACCAAAACAGGAAATGGATACGGTTTGAAGAAAAGGACTCGATGCTATCCATGTACGATACGAAGCATAAGTATGAA